>Ga0209187_1000306_pt1 | contig 98150 bp, 75 predicted proteins | sample BantaG_FD_187430 | JGI IMG/M metagenome (GOLD analysis project Ga0209187, IMG submission 187430) | Marine algal microbial communities from Bantry Bay, Ireland - BantryBay_4 metaG (SPAdes) (version 2) | ecosystem: Host-associated > Algae > Red algae > Unclassified | place: Bantry Bay, Ireland...
GGTAATTATTTATTTTGTTCTTCATGTTCCTTCGTTAAAAAGCCTCGCCGAACCTATGGGTTCGCCTACGTTTTTTGCCTTGATCCATTTTGAACAATTCTAAATCCTTTTCCGTCATCTAAAAATAAAAATGGTATTATATATTATCTCCACATAGAAAATACCTACTGCACAAGAGAAATCGATTACAATAACAAGTGGATGTACGCATTGTCTGCGTGAGGTGCCTGTATAGTGAGGACCTAGTCCGAAGTCCGTGATAGGCCTGTGAGATAAGCTAGGGACCGAACCGTACGGTGAGCTAGGAAGGGGCTGACCTGTGCGCTAGCTTATCAGCATCGCAGAAGGTCACGCCCAAATTTACTTAGTTAAATAACTATCTACAATTATTAGATGTGATAATATGATATTAGCCTCTTTACTCCATACAGGATAAAAGAATTTTTTGAGTTAGTCTCATGCGATACCTCGTATAATTATTTTGAACTCATAATTACACACATCTTTGGTCAAGTACCTTAGGGGTAGATAGAATTATAACTTATCTAAAAAAGAAATTAATCTATCTCGTACTCGATAAAATTTGCTAAATCTGGATATTTATCAGCCAAGATAAATAACTTATCGCGTTCTATTCTTTGACCATCTATATAAGGCACAACCTGTGGATTCTCGATATTGTAACCTTCCAGTTCCCTCTTGATAAAAAACGTTTCTGTGTAATTATCATACATACCCACAGTATACTTATACATACGATCTGGGGGTGTGTTTTCTATCATGATATGTTTATAGTTAGCCAGTACTTCATTCTTTAGAAGCTTATCTGTTTCCGCAATCTGAATCTTATAAGAGAGACCATCTTTCAGCGTCATATACAACTGACTTTCCGCTGCACGTAAGTAATCTGGGATATCATATTTCTCTTGCGTGATGCTGTAAGAAGAATTTCCAGATTGTATTAGATTCATCTCCACACGCTTATTCATCTTCTCAGAAAGGTCCACGCCCTGACCACCAGAATCGTACTTGACAAGTGGGTAGGCAGATCCTAGTCCCTTCAGTAATATTCTATCTCCAGCAATATTTTGTGAGGTAAGTAGGTCCTTTATTTCTTCAGCAAATTTGATAGAAAAATATAGATCATATTCTGGCAAGCCTTCTTTTAGTGTATGCCCTACGATTTCTATATTTGTTCCAGGATTAACCATTAGAAACCTTGCTGCCTCGGCAACAATTAATTGATTTCTTTCTGAAGCTATGTCTCCGCTTTTATCTGGAAATAGAGATCTATTTTGAAAATTTAGTGTCTCTTCTGGATAAGAAGTCCCTTCTCCAGATCCTGTTACAGCTATCGGTGTTTCATTGTATTCTCTAGCTTCTTCTTCTGGTATTTCCGCCTCTTCTTGTGCTTGCTCCTCACCGTATATCTCATCTTCGTAAGAATAGATAATCTCGTCGTTAGGTACAATGAAGATCTCCTTTTCCTGATATGCATCTAGATAGTGTTGCACAAAATCTGGAACAATCTTATTCGTGTTAGTTATATTGCTACCGCCCGTCATCTCCGTCTGATAGAGGTCATACCCGCCCCCACTATTGAGCAATCTGTCAGAAGAAAAAACACCTGTACGACCGTTTCTGTGAAGTCTAAAATATATATCATCTTTATCCGAATTTATCGGTGGCAACATATTCTTTGCTCTGGACCACTTTTTCTTAGATGCGTTATAGTTAGTAGCATATATATCGTATCCTCCTATTCCTTTTATCCTATTACTACTAAAATACAAGCTGGTTCCATCTGCCGCTAAGTAAGGCGATACTTCATCATATATCGTGTTGATCTGAGGTCCGAGATTGAATGGATCTATCCATGCTCCTTCTATCATCATGGTTCCGTAGAGGTCATACCCGCCATATCCTTGCATGTCCTTAGAAGCAAAAACAAAAATATTATCCTTGAACACATCGAGGTAATCTACACTACTTTCGTTAAACGGTGATGCCATCTTTTGTCGCTCTAGATATTCCGGAATTACAACTCCAAAAGTATCTGCATACACGTATTTCTCATCGAAACCCTGAGAGAAAAAGAGTATTTGACCATCATCGCTTATATCTAGCAGCACTTCGTTTTCTATTCCATTCATTTCTGGATTGATCGGGAGTGCTCGAGTGAAATTATCATTTGCAGATTCTATTCTGTAAATATCATAGTTATAAGAAACGATCTCTACATCAGCATCCTGCTTATTACTTTTTCTGTTAGAAGAAAAATAATATACATTATCATAATTAGGACTGGTAAGCGGACTGATCTCATCGTAAGGAGAGTTTACTGCAGCACCTAGATTTTTCACTGTTCCTTCGGCGGGTTTGAATCTATAATTGATAGCTGAATTACAGTTTTTGACATATTCTACAACGATAAGCCTAGAGGGGTGATCAGAACCTACAGCCTTCAGATAATCTTTGTAAAAGGTGATCGCTTCCTTGTATTTTGACTCACTATGTTTCATCTGACCCATAAGGAATAAGGTTTCAGGATTCTGATTTCCTTGGTTGATGGATTGGATGATATCTTTCTGTGCTTTGCTGAAGTTATTGGTTTTGAAATAACAATAAGCTCGCTTAAATAGGGCACTCGGATTATTGTCAATATCAGCATACTTATAGAAATATATGGCTTCTTTGTATTTCTGTTCTTTCAGTAGTTTCTCTCCCTCAGAAATATAATCCTCTTGCGCTTGTAATGGCGCAAACACAGCAAGGATACATAGTAATGTCAATAGTTGTTTTATCACGATCTAAATTGTCTGTTCTGAATCAAATGCTTCTAAATAGTCGGCAATTCTTCTCAAAAATGAACCTCCCAAAAATCCGTCCACAACTCTATGATCATAAGATAAAGATAGAAATACCATATGTCTTACCGCTATAAGATCCCCATGTTCGGTTTCTACCACGGCAGGTTTTTTTCTGATCGCTCCAGTAGCTAAAATAGCTACCTGAGGTTGGTTTATTATAGGGGTCCCCATTACATTCCCAAAAGTACCTACATTCGTTACTGTGAAAGTCCCATCTTGAATATCTGTAGGACTTAACTTATTATTACGTGCTCTATTTGCTAAGTTATTCACCGCTTTAGTAAGCCCTAGTAAATTAAGGTGATCTGCTTGCTTGATTACCGGTACAATAAGGTTACCTGAAGGTAGTGCTGTAGCCATCCCTATATTAATATAATTTTTCTTTACGATCTTATCGCCTTGTAAGGAGATATTGACCATCGGATAATCATGTATCGCTTTGACAACCGCCTCCATAAAGACTGGTGTATAGGTTATCTTCTCATTGTACTTTTTCTGGAAGTCAGCCTTTACCTTATTTCTCCAGTTCACGATATTAGTTACGTCAGCTTCTACAAACGAGGTTACATGTGGCGAGGTATGCTTAGACATCACCATATGGTCAGCAATGAGTTTCCTCATTCTATCCATCTCTATAATCTCAGTTCCACCAGCAAAACTGCTACTAGTCACAGTCGACTTAGCTGGAGCAGGGGTAGATGAAACCTGGCTAGCACCTACTTCTGGAGCTGCTGCTGGTGCAATCTGTGCACCTGCAGATCTATTTGTAATGTAATGTAGGATATCTTTTTTAGTAACTCTTCCATCTTTTCCGCTACCTGGGATTTGTTCCAGTTCTGCAACGGCTATCTGTTCTCTCTGCGCTATGTTTCTTACTAGTGGCGAGTAGAATCTATTACTTGCTCTTGCAGGTATAGACTCTGATGGTGCATTAGCTTCACTTTGTCTAGGGGCTGCGTGGGTATCATTATTTTTTACGGGGGCTACCAGTGCTGGTGTGGGAGGTACTTGCACGTTTTCAGGAGTTACTTTTTCCGCTGCTGGAGCAGAGATAATCGGCGCATCTTCTTGAGCACTTGCTACATCTGATTCTATGTAGGCAATCACTTTTCCTACCTCTACAATATCATTTTCTTTATAAAGTAATTCTTTTATAACACCATCTACAGGAGATGGAATCTCAGAATCTACCTTGTCCGTGGCAATTTCTAGGATGGTCTCGTCTTCTGACACGGTATCTCCAGGCTGCTTTACCCATTTTAGGATGGTTGCTTCCATGATACTTTCGCCCATCTTAGGCATCGTAAGTTCAAATTTAGCCATACAATTTCTGGTTGGTATTTATAAAAATGCAAAGTTAGCAATTATTCTGCATCAATATATTTTCTGAGCATATTCAAAGCTACATTTGTAGTATAAATAATATTTTTGTCTCTATTTTTTGATAATTGTAGTTTTTTAGTCTTTATTTTGTTCTGATCGCCGCAAGCTAGCCAGATCGTGCCTACAGGTTTTTCTGGTGTTCCTCCTCCTGGCCCTGCGATCCCTGACACCGCAATAACAACATCTGTCTGCAGTAGTTGCAATCCACCTCGTACCATAGCTATAACAGTTTCTTCACTTACTGCTCCATACTTGTTAAGCAGTTCATCGCTCACGTTTAATAATGAGGTTTTTAGCTTATAATCATAGGCAACGATAGATCCCATATAATAAGCAGAAGCTCCCGCTGCAGAAGTTATAGTTCTAGAAATATTTCCTCCAGTACAACTCTCTGCCGTACCTACCGTAACTGATTTAGCTACATATTTTTGCTGGATTGCTTCTGCAAGGGTCTGACTTCCATAACCAAAGACGATATCGGAAAGTCTCGTAGCGATTCGCTCACTATACTCCTGTAATTGCGACTCTAGTAAGGTATCATCTTTTCCCCTTCCAGATATCCTAAGCCTTACCGTCCCTAGTGAGGGTAGAAAGGCAATACAGAAATTATTAGGAAAGTTATCTGTAATGTCCTCTATCTTATCCGCTATCGTTGTCTCCCCCATTCCTATCGTTCTAATCGTACGATGCTTAAGGAACACATCAGATCTAGTCTTAATGAGCTCAGGTACTAGACTATGCTCAAAAATCCACTTCATCTCATAGGGTACACCGGGCATACTTACAATCCGACATTTTCCGCAATGAAAGAGCATACCTGGTGCCGTACCCATAGTGTTCTTAAGTATCTGTGCTCCCATAGGCATATAACATTGTTCCTTCAGGGTCTCGGTTAGCGTCCTATTATATCTCGCATACAACGCATCAATATGCGCATACACATCATCGTCAAAATACATCTCCAAGCCCAGAAAGGAAGCTATACTTTTCTTCGTAATATCATCCTTAGTTGCGCCCAGACCTCCTGTGGTAATTATCAGGTCCGCTTCTAGAGACGCCGTAGCTAAGGTATGTTCTATAGCTTCTTTGGTATCTTGGATAGATAAAATTTTTACAACTTGTATGTCAAGTAAATGCAGCTCCGAAGCTAACCACGTAGAATTAGTATCCAGAATCTGACCTATTAGAATCTCATCCCCGATGGTAACAATTATCGCTTTCATACTATATATCTTATATCTCCAAAGTTATAGGCTTTTCTTTTACCTTCTGTATCCTCAAGAACGAGATGACCATTATCTAAAACATCCATAATTCGTGCTTCTATTCTTTCACCAACGGGATCTCTAAAAGCACTAACAGTATTATATCTGTATAAGGTTTTCAGATACTCAGACTTTATTTTTGTGAAGCTTTCACCAAATTGTAAATGCTTACAAAGAAATTCTGACAACTCATATTGTAAAGTCTTTATCTCCTGCTGCTTACCTGTAATCTGCTTAAGCGATATCGGATTAGGAATATCTGAAGGAAAGTCTAGCGTATTGACATTTAAGCCTAAACCGAAAATACTGTATTGGATATTTCTACCTGAGATAACATTCTGAATCAGAATACCCGCCAGCTTTTTATTACCCACATAGATGTCATTTGGCCATTTTACAGAACATTCTACCCCGATATATTGTCTTAAGAACTCTACCAGAACTAAACTATATTTCATCGGTAGTTTGTAAAAATCAGTAATAGGGAAAGATGAAAACGGTAAAATAAGTGAAAAACTTAGATTTTGGTCCGTACCGCTGTACCATTTCCTGCCAATTTGACCCCTTCCGTCTGACTGATTGAACGTAAAAATGGTTGTTGGAGTGCTTGGTTTGTTATTTGCTATGTAGTTAGAGGCATATATATTGGTCGATTCGGACGTTTCTAAGTGTATGTAATGGCAATTCAAGCTTTATATTATGGTTACATAAAGATAGCGATCTGAATTTTAGTAAATTTATAAAAAATAGAAAATAAATATTGGAAGCAAAAAAAATAAAAGCGTCGGAAAATGATATGATCATTCTAAATGACACGATAGTAGACGCCATACAAGATATAAAAGGAAATAATATCATAAAGTTAGATCTCAGGAAATTAGACGGTGCCCCCACCGAGTATTTTATCATCTGTGAAGGGGATTCTTCTACACAAGTGCGAGCTATAGCGGAAAATGTCTCTAAAAGAGTAAGAGAAGATCTAGCCGTAAGCCCATCTTCTAAGGAAGGGGTAGATAATGCTAACTGGGTTTTGGTAGATTATTTTAATACCGTAGTCCATGTTTTCTACCCTGAGACCAGAAATTTTTATGAACTTGAGGATTTATGGAGTGATGCAGAGATCACAGAGTACCAAAATCTATAAGTTGAACCAATTACCTATTAAGAGGGTTACTACATTACATCATATTAGCTTAGAAAAATGAGTGAAAACGACAATAAAAATCCGAAGAAAATACAATTCAATTCCTACTGGATATATGGATTAGTAATTTTCTTCATCATCGCACTTAATCTGCTTGCTCAGATTAATAATAAAACGGCTGATAGTTCGATAAACCAGTTCAGACAGATGGTCCAGAATGGCGATGTGGAAAAAGTAGAAGTAATTAATCGTAATGCTGTCAATGTATTTATCAAAAAAGAATCATTCAGCAAATATGAGATTCAGGAAAATCAGTTCAACCTCTTACAACCTCACTTTACTTTTGAAGCAGGTGATATTACCTCCTTTATGGAAAAAGTAGACATGCTGGAGAAAGAAGGTCACGAGGTGGATTTAGTTTTTGACTCTAAGCCTAACTACCTTGCTAATATAATGGGCTGGCTTTTTCCTGTCCTACTGCTGATCGGCTTGTGGGTATTCTTCATGAAACGTATGAGCGGTGGAGCCGGTGGACCAGGATCCCAGATTTTCAATATAGGAAAATCAAAAGCCACCTTATTTGACAATAGTAATACAAAGGTGAATGTAACTTTCCAAGATGTAGCTGGTCTGGAAGAGGCCAAGGAAGAAGTCATGGAGGTTGTAGATTTTCTTCAAAATCCAAAAAAATACACTGCTCTAGGTGGAAAAATTCCTAAGGGTGTTCTACTAGTAGGTCCTCCAGGAACAGGAAAAACATTACTAGCAAAGGCTGTCGCTGGAGAAGCAGGTGTACCTTTCTTTTCTATATCAGGTTCTGACTTCGTAGAAATGTTTGTAGGAGTAGGTGCATCGAGAGTTAGAGATTTGTTCAAACAAGCTAGAGAGAAAGCTCCATGTATAGTATTTATTGATGAGATAGATGCGATAGGTAGAGCAAGGGGAAAAGGTGCTATGCAGGGTGGAAATGACGAGCGAGAAAACACACTGAATCAGCTACTAGTAGAAATGGATGGATTCTCTACAGATAAGGGGGTTATTCTTATGGCAGCAACTAACCGGCCTGATGTACTAGATACAGCGCTGATGCGTCCGGGAAGATTTGACAGACAGATTGGAATAGATAGACCAGATCTTAAAGGTAGAGAAGCTATCTTCAAGGTACACCTGAAGTCTATAAAAACCAATGACGAGTTAGAACCAGCAGTTCTTGCAGAAATGACGCCTGGGTTTGCAGGAGCCGAAATAGCTAATGTATGTAATGAGGCTGCACTCGTAGCAGCAAGAAGAAACAAAAAAGCCGTAGACCTAGACGATTTTAACTACGCACTAGACAGAGTTATCGGTGGTCTAGAAAAGAAAAATAAACTGATATCTCCTAGAGAGAAAGAAATTATTGCTTATCACGAAGCAGGTCATGCTATTTGTGGTTGGTACCTAGAACATGCTTCACCTCTCGTCAAAGTAACCATAGTTCCTAGAGGAGTAGGTACTCTAGGCTATGCTCAGTATCTACCTAAGGAAGAATATATAACTAGAACAGAGCAGATGCAGGATAGAATAGCGATGACACTAGGAGGGCGTGCCGCTGAGAAAATTGTCTTTGACAAAATATCTACTGGTGCGCAAAATGATCTAGATCAGGTAACCAAAATGGCCTACAGTATGATCGCTATATATGGTATGAACGAAAAAGTGGGCAATGTATCTTTTCATGGTATGTCCCAAGATAATTTCAATAAGCCTTACTCTGATGACACAGCTACTCTGATAGATGATGAAGTAAGAAAGATGATAGATGTAGAATACATAAGAGCGCAGGAGTTACTGAAGGGAAAAAGAAAAGAACTTAATATTCTAGCAGAGATGTTATTAGAAAAAGAAGTCTTACTTAAGTCAGATGTGGAAAGGCTCATAGGAAAACGACCTTTTGCCACGGAAGATAAAATCGTCAAAAACAGTAAAGACAACGAAAAATACAAAGGTCTTTTCGACGAAGAAAAGTTACCCTCAACAAATTAGAAAAAAAGGATCAAGCTAGAAACTTGATCCTTTTTTTTTATATCATATATCGCTCAATCGTTATGACACCTATATAACAGTAGCCATGATATTACCTCAGATCTAAAACAAAATATGTCATCTAAACTTACTGTGACTATGTAATAATAGTTTTGCTTCGTAAAACTTATCAGATCAGCATTAAAATTATACCTTAGACCTAAATCATAGAACATGGGAATATTTAGCAATATTAAAACTTTCATTATAGTAATTTTGTGCCTACCCTATTCCTCTTTTAGCCAAGATTGTTGTGATACTGATGGAAAACTTGTCATATGTTATCTACCCTCAGACGAATATTGTTCTGGGGATTGCAGATACCATTACGACGACATATTTATGGAAGGCCTAAGATCTAAGCTAAATAACACCTCCTACTTTGGCCCTGATGGCATTTCATCCTGTGAAGTTGAAGAAATTCCTTTAAGGAATATAAGTTCAGTAAACCAGCTGAATAACCTCAATTGTGATATCATTTTTCTTGGCGTAGCAAATTCTCAAATGACTGGATCTAATTCTATTTTTACTACTTCACTTCCCATGTCTTTTACTGATATTGTCTTAGAATGGTCTGTAGAATGTATTGAAAATTTAGTCATCTCTTTTCAGGGAGAATCTACTAGATGGGGGTATGAAATATTAAGTGATAATGTCAATCCTAACACCCCAGCAGTAGCTACAACTCCTAATATCTTCAACGGTATTTTTGGTACTATAGATGAGGTAAATCAAGGAGGTTCATTTCAAGCTAACTTTTCAGCAATTCCACCTACTGGGTCAACGATACTCGCACAAGACGATCTAGGCAGACCTACTATTGTCCTAGATAATGCTACGAATGATATTCTTATGGCAGATGTCGGTTTAGTCTGTAATACTGCAGGCGATGTTTCTATTTCTCCCTTAATCATAAACAGTAATGATATTTTAGTTTGTAATGTTTTTGCACTTGGCTGTGATATTGCAGGTAACTTTGCGTCAGAAACCGCCATTATTTGTGAAAATTCTAGTTATGAACTTCCAGATGGCATCATAGTAAACGAAGCAGGAGATTATAGTTCTGTAATTGTAGGCTCTATGGGTTGTGACTCTACCATTATCACTACCGTTGAGCTATACACTCCAGAGCCAACTACAATCACTTATGAAGGCTGTGCGTCTGATGGATACGAAATAGAGATAGGAAACAATATATATAATGAATCTAACCCTGTCGGCACGGAGAATCTGCCCGGTTTTTTAGGCTGCGATTCCACCGTAACTATAGAGCTTATTTTTCGCGAAAATTCTGAAGGATTTTTTGATACGATCATTTGTATGGAAGATTCTTTTCTCTATTTAGAAAATAATTTTACAAGCCAAAGCGATACAACTATTATAATTCCTAATGCAGCAAACTGCGATTCTTTCGTTAATGTGCTTGTAGAGATAGCCGAATTTATGGATGTAGTAATAGACGAGCGTACAATAGTAATACGTAACTCTGAAGAATTTCTATTTGATTTAGATATTCCTAATGATTACGCCATAAGCTGGACTCCATCTTCTGGCCTAAGCTGTACAGATTGTGCAAATCCCATTCTTAACAACATAGATGACATTCCCATTTATACCTTAACCCTAACGTCTGAAAAAGGCTGCCAAAGCATGTACAGTTTTCCAATAAGCTATATTTGCGAACCCTATATTCCTAATATTTTTAATCCAGAATCTATAAACGGAAATGATAGATTTGGACCTCTTACCTCTTGTGAACTTACAGACTATACATTTATAGTATACGATCGCTGGGGTTCAGTTATATTCGAAACAAAAAATCAGGAAAATCTTTGGAATGGTACCAAGAATAAAAGTGACTTAGATTCAGGTATTTTTGTATACTTCTGCGAATATTCTAATAATGGCGAATTAATTCAGCAATCTGGACCTTTGACTTTGATACGATAAGTCATAATTTTTAACGCTTACGAGCTTCGACTTGTTATTTAAGGATGTTGGATTCCATGTTCGCTCGTTATATCATCTCGAGAACAGCTGGTCATGGTCATGTAAATATGTTAAAAAGGACCTATACATTAAATTCGTTAATCGTATTATAATGTTTTAATTACAAATAATATACTTCATCTACAGTACATACAAATCTTTTGTTTTGCCATTATTCTATTTTTCTCTGTGAGCTTTTTTAATATTTTTCCTTCTAAAGAGAAATTGCTAATCGTCTATAATAGAAAAAACTATCTACATGTTTACTACTTACAGTAAACCATTTCATAAGAATATAATGAGTCAGAATTATACTATCAAGCAGAATTCCTACTTGCATTAATATTACCATAGAGCGATCTGATCACTAATTTCTTATATACTTCTGACTGCGCGTCGCCTGCTTGGACTTTTTGCAAGGCATAATTCTGTATCAGTATAAGAGGTAGTACTATTTCTTCTCTGATCCTAATAGATTCTCGGGTACGTTCCTCATTCTGCATAAGCGTATCGAATCCTGTAATCTCTAAGGTCATCTGCTTAGATAAGGTGTATTCCTCGTACAAGTAATTCCAGAAGTCTCTGTACGTTTCGTTATCCTTCATGTAGGAAGTGATCTCAAAAAAGCACTTCGTTAGAGACATCATGCTATTATCTATTAAGATCTTAAAAAACCTTACTTCTTTGTATAATTTTTTTAGCTCTTCTATCCTTCCTTCTTTTTTTAGATGATCTAAGGCTGTACCTATACCGAAATATCCAGGAATATTTTGCTTGAGCTGACTCCATGAACCAACATATGAGATAGCTCTCAGATCACTCAATGTCAGCTTTTTATCAGCATTTCTTTTGCTCGGTCGACTCCCTATATTAGCGGCAGAATAATACTTAAGCGTTGTCATCTCTTCCAGATAAGAAAGAAATCTAGGATGGGATTTCAGATCTATATATTTCTTATAACTAAGCTCACTGAGTTCCTCTATCAATGTACGTTGATCTGGAGAAATGTCATTTTTTCCCTCATCTATATTTCCTAGGAGACCAGAGGTAATCAGTTGCTCGGCATTAAACTTAAATTTTTCTTCTGTTCCGTAGGTACTAGTAATGGTCTGCCCTTGTATAGTCATCTGTATTTCGTCATTAGCAATACCCGATCCTAGTGCAGCATAGAAATTATGCGTTTTTCCACCACCTCTTGCTGGTGGCCCTCCCCTACCATCAAAAAATATAGCTGAGACGTTATAGCGCTCACATGCTGCGGTAAGCACCTCCTTAGATTTGAAAATAGACCAGTTAGCTTTTAGATAACCACCGTCCTTGGTTCCATCCGAAAATCCAAGCATAATGGTCTGCTTATTTTTCCTATACTTTAGCTGAGCTTTGTAACTGCCGTTCTCAAACAAATGTTCCATTATACCCTCACATGCTGCCATCCCTTTCATTGTTTCGAACAGCGGGATAATGTCAAAGTTAAATACCTCTTTCTTAGCTATCCATCTCATAAGGCCGAGCACAAATAGTACAGAAAAAATATCCTCAGAGTTACTGATTATATATCGATGGCAGCCATCCTCTCCATTGAGTTGTTGTAATTTTTCTAGTTGTTGTATATTCTTGATCGTATCTTCTACTCTAGCTTCAGCATCTATTTCATTAGGTATCGTTAGAAATTCTTTAGTTAGTATTTCTACTAACTTATCTTCTTGTAATTCGTCTATGTTGTCCTTTATGTATCCATTAGCTTTGAGCAAGTAAGTTACTGTATCTAGATGAACTGTATGATCCTGACGTATATCTAGAGAAGCAAAATGATTTCGAAAAACGGCTACCTTGGCCATCAGCCTCTGAAGATTTTCGAGATATAAGCTCTCATAATGATCCACAATTATCTTTTCTACTTCCGTAAGTTTCGATAATATTTCTTTATGATCTACGCAATAATCCTTATCGAACATAGAATTGTAGATCTTGTCTCTTAGCTCATACAGAATCACCTCTGCTTCCTTGAAAGTAAGCTTAGATATGACCTCCTTCAAGTCATTATAATAACACTTCATCAGTGACATCCTTAAGGCATTCATAACTTCTTGAGTTGTTTCGTGTGTTACATATGGATTCCCATCCCGATCTCCGCAAGGCCAGAATCCTAGCGTAATCAGATTGTGATTGGTAAACGTAGGATTATCTTTAATCAGATCATACTGGAAATCTCCTATGGCATTATAATAATTAGATCTACAAATATGGATTATATTTTTTGCCTCCTCAAGCGGGGTCGGACTTTTAGAATTTACCAGTGAGGTAAGACCTAACTGATGCAACAAGGTATCCACCTCCTGTATATCATTATTAGATATTTCTTTTCTTAGGTTCGCTATTATATCTAGAACAGGAGGTCGGTAGAACTGCGTAGGGTGCGCCGTAAATACAATTCTTATTCCGAAGTCATTCAATTTTTTCATTACCTCATCGACTTTGTCTTCTTCTACAGGCTGAGACAATAGATCCTTTATTCTTACAACTTTCTGATCCTCCAGCTCATACGGTGAGGTAGAATCCTCTATACTATCAAATAATACAATCTGGCGTTCTACATACTGTATTACCTTAAACATGAAGTCCATCTTACTATCAAAATATCCTGAAGCATTCTTGTCATAAAAATCATCTATAATTTCTATTGGACTTTTTTCTAGCTCTATAGCTCTACTTGCATTTTTTTTAAACAAGGGCAATAGATACCCTATATGGTTAGAATCATTATAATAGAGATTAAGAAAGAGACTATTATAAATCTGAAATTTCTTATTGGCTTCGGTTAGTTTCATAGGAATGGTATTTATACTGTACATACAGGAAACAGTAATTATTGTCTGAAAAATCGGAAAATAAAAATAGTGAAATTAAAGTTAGGAAAACTAAACGATCTTCCACGAATAGAACTTACTGATTTATATAATTATCATGAAAAATGTAGACATAGCCCCCGCTTGTCGCTGAAGCCTTGTACCGACTCTGTTTTTATACCATTTCTATTTTTAGATGACGAAAAAGGATTTAGAATTGTTCAAAATGATTCTAAACCAGAATCGGTATTAGACAGAAGCTCAACTACATCAAGCATTCTCAGCCATAAAAAAAAAGCAGTAAAAACCTCTACATGCTCCTACTGCTTCTTTCAATTATGAAAAAAAATTTAGCTTTTTATCAACCCTGCTGCTTGATTAAATTAAAAATTGCTTGAGCATATTGGTGGTTGAAGTTTTTCAGGTCCGATTGGTAATTTTGTTGTACCTGGGTTATCGCCTCTGAAGGCAGTCGACTAACATCGAGTTTGTAGTCCTCAACAATTTTCCTGAGGCCCGTACTAGCTTGTCTTTTTGGTGCTTTTTCAACGCCTCTTAAGATATTATCAAATACCGACTTATCAGCCGTAGGTACATTAGGATCTTTTCTATTTTGCTTTCTCACGCCTTCTATCCCATCTCTTAGCATATCTAAGACACTCTTAGGGTTTCTTTTCCCTTTCTGAACTTGATTATGCTGAACCTTCTGATCTATTTTTGACACTTCATTTCTTAACAAATCAAAGATTGAAGGATCTGCCGTTTCTACATTTTTATCTTTTGCGTTTTTTTGTTGAACGTCTTTTATCGTTTTCAGGAGTACATCTAGTACATTTGCCATATTGTGTAAATTATAGTATAGAATAGGAATAATACGCAAAATACGATATCTAAGTAAATTATATTTACATAGTATATCAAAAAATAGCTAAAGGCGTAATATCTGTGTTAGTCTACTTCTCCATGGGTCCTATCTATCAACCTGAAACCATTACCATGAATGTTTACGATTTCTAGATTAGAATCATGACTTAAGTATTTTCGGAGTTTCGTGACAAATACATCCATACTTCTTGCCGTAAAATAATTATCTTCTCCCCATATTTTAGTCAGTGCGACAGATCTAGAAAGGACATCATTTTTATGAATACAGAAAAGCCTTAATAGATGAGCTTCTTTAGGAGATAGTTTTTCCTTTATCTCGTTATTATTATAGGAAAGAATCCTAAGAGGATAGTTAAAGTAGAACTTACCTATATTAAATTCTTTTACATCTTCCTGAGGATCAGCGCTTTTACTACTTCTCTTAAGAATAGCATGTACTCTATACAATAGTTCTTCTGAATTGAAAGGCTTAGCTATATAATCATCAGCACCTATCTTAAAACCTTCTATGATATCTTCTTTCAGCGTCTTAGCTGTGAGGAATATAATGGGTGTGTCTTTGTCTTTTTCTCTGATCTCTCTACCTAGGGTGAATCCATCTTTCTTAGGCATCATGACATCAAAAATACAGAGGTCATAAGTTTCCTTCTCAAAAGCTATACCACCTGCTTCTCCATCCGTTGCTAGTGTGACATCAAAATCGTGCATTTCTAGGTAGGAGCGTAAAACATCACCAAAATTTTGGTCATCTTCTACTAATAAAATTTTTGGGTTGTTATTCATAATATAGTTTGGACTTTAAATTTAACATAATGTCACACTTTTAGGGAACTAAATTATCAAATTTCTGTCTGAGGCAAGAATATAGTGAAACTACTACCCTTTCCTAGCTCACTTTTTACTTTTACAGTGCCTTTGTGAGCAACGACAAGCGCTTTTACATAACTTAATCCTAGCCCAAAGCCTTTTACATCATGTAAATTACCTGTATGCACTCTATAAAACTTATCAAAAATATGCTTTTGTGCTTCCTTTGACATACCTATACCCTTATCTGCAATTTCTATCTCTATACCGCTTTTCCTATTTCTTGTACTAACGAATACCTCTGGAACTTCCTTAGAGTACTTCTCTGCATTATCTAGTAAGTTATGGACTATATTAGAAATATGGGTAGCATCACCTAGAAACTTGTCGTTATTGGCCTGAAGATTTGTGGATATAGTGCCATTCCTTTTTTCTACTTTTAGCCTGGAGTTAGAAACCGCCTGGTTGATGATATCATGGAGATTTAGAATGGTAGACTTAATTTGAAAATCTTCCTTATCTATAGTCGCCATCTGCAGTACCTTTTCTACCTGATTCAGCATTCTAGTATTTTCTTGCTTTATTATCCCTGCAAATCTTTTGATCTTATCAGGATTCCCGCTTATCATAGGTGTTATCATAGAATCAGACGCCAGAGATATCGTAGCGATGGGCGTCTTAAACTCATGCGTCATATTATTGATGAAATCCGTTTTCATCTCTGATAATTTTTTCTGCTTAAATATAATATATAGCGTATAGGAAAAACAGAAAAGGATCAGTCCTGTCAGCAAGATACTACTAATCATAGAGGGTAGCACCTCAGATAACAACATACTATTCTTCTGAGGAAAGATAAGTTTTAGATATCCAGGAGACTCTTTTTCGTTATTGAAGAGTTGTATCTGATACTCAGTACTGTTACTGGCTAAGCTAGTTTCTGCATTACTTGATTGTCCTTCATTCCCTATCTGAGCTACATAGTTTCCATTGATAATGAGATAGTTTTCTACATTATTAGAGAAAACACCGTAATCATATTTCAGATTTATATTTTGGTTTTTCATCTCTTGGATAATATACTTATGTAAATTATCCTTGTCTATATTTTCTAAGCCGTAGTTAGGATCTATACGCAGTGGCATCCTAGATAGCTCATATTGTAATCGCTGTTGTTGCCACTTATTTTCTCCTTTAGAGGAAATATTATTTATCATTTTTTCCTTATCTGCTCCGAACAAGGTTCCTCCAGATCTCGTAAAAAATTTGACGGCATCATCATAATTCTCCGTATCTTCTAATAGTCTGTCTTTGACTCTATTCATCGCCATAACAACCTTACTGTCAAAGTTTTGCTCAGCTAGACTTGCCTGCCACTGTATATAATACATCTGGATAATAGAGATACCTATGAGCGCTGTACTCATAAGTATAATGATAATCCATATAGCTTTCTTATTCATAAAATTTTATAGACATGAAACTACAAAAATAGAACTATGGTCGAGGTTTTCTTTACTTTAACGTAGATTTAATATTATGTATGTAAAATAAGAAAAAATGCAAAAAATAGAACATATAGGCATCGCCGTAAAAGATATTAAAAGAAGTAACAACTTATTTTCAGCTCTCTTAGGTGAAGCTCCTTATAAAGAAGAAGAAGTAGCTTCAGAAAATGTGATTACCTCTTTTTTTAGATCCGGACCTAACAAGATAGAATTGTTACAGGCTACTTCAGAAGAAAGTGCTATACATTCCTTTATAGAAAAGAAAGGTGAGGGGGTACACCACATAGCCTTTGCTGTCACAGATATTCTTAGTGAAATGGAACGACTAGAAAAAGAGGGATTCAGAATCCTGAACAGGACGCCTAAAAAAGGAGCAGATAACAAGCTGGTTTGTTTTCTGCATCCTAAGTCCTGCAACGGTGTACTCATAGAACTCTGCCAAGAAATCAAGTAATGGAACTTACAGGTTTACAGATTACTATAGCCATCGCAGGAGGTTTCGTAGCGGGAATTATTAACACATTAGCAGGCAATGGTTCCGCCATAACTTTGTCCATTCTTACAGAAGTAATTGGTCTTCCAGGAAATCTTGCTAATGGTACTAATCGTGTAGGAATTTTATTCCAAAGTATAGCAAGCACTTTTTCTTTTACCAAAAATAAGAAGTTAGATGTAACAAGATCTAAGTTTATAATCGGGGTTACCATCATAGGTGCTGTGGCTGGAGTCGTAACGGCTGTTAATGTAAGCAACGAGGCTTTCAAGTCCGTTTTTAAGATACTTATTGTACTCATGCTTTTTGTTATACTTGTAAAACCTAAGCGCTGGTTTATAGCCACTGATCTAGAGCAATCCTTGCCGATTTATATAAGTATACCCCTCTTCCTGTGTCTAGGTTTTTACGGAGGTTTTATACAGATGGGTATGGGTGTATTTTTTCTAGCCAGTATGGTTCTTATCGCTAAATATAATATCATAGAAGCTAATGCTGTAAAAATTCTTGTTGTGACTATATACACTTTTCTTGTTGTAGCGATATTTCATTGGAAAGGATTGATAGATTGGAAAATAGGCGGTATCATTGCTATCGGACAAGCGAGCGGGGGATATCTAGCAGCACAGTTTGCTTCTAATTATCCTAGGGCAGATATCTGGGCATATCGTTTGTTGGTAACCATTATTATAGTAGTAATATTGAAAACATTTAATCTCCTACCATGGTAATTCGGTTTATTATTTTTATGTCAATGGTAGTACTTATTTGTGGATGTGAATCGACCGAAAAACCACAGATTCTCTGGCAAGACTTATATGATAAAGGTTCAGATAACATCTGAGTAGTTTCATATTTTATAAGTATTTACTGATAAGTGGTTTCAAGCTATTGTCTTCTATATACTATAAATATTCTCGCAATTTTTATTTTTTCAACTATACTCCCCGAGATAACTTATACCATTTCTATTTTTAGATGACGGAAAAGGATTTAGAATTGTTCAAAATGGATCAAGGCAAGAACGAATGAGTTCGACGTAGTCGAATAAAGTACGCAAGTGCTTTAAGTGAGAGAACCGCTAAGCGGGCGGGCTAGCAAAGAACCCATAGGTTCGGCGAGGCTTTTTAACGAAGGAACATGAAGAACAAAATAAATAATTACCGTCATTCTAAACTAGAATTGGTATTACAATAGTTTTAGTAATTTTGACATATGAAAATTACACTTGCTCAGCTTAATTATCACATCGGAAACTTTGCAGGCAATCTACAGAAAATGATTGCTGCAGTAGAAAAAGCTAAATCAGAACACGCTGATATAATTTGCTTCAGCGAATTAGCTACCTGTGGGTATCCACCTAGAGATTTTCTAGAATTCGATGATTTTATAGATCAGTCGCTCGACTGTGTTAATCAGTTAGCTGAGCATGCAATAGATATAGCCATTGTGGTAGGATCACCCTCCAAAAATCCTGTGCCGGAAGGAAAAGATCTATATAATTCTGCTCATTTCCTCGCTGATGGAAAAGTGCAGTATGTACAACATAAGGCTTTACTTCCGACCTATGATGTTTTTGATGAATACAGATATTTTGAGCCAGCATCGATATTTGATGTAGTAGAATATAAAGGAAAGAAAATAGCACTTACTATTTGTGAAGACATCTGGAATATAGGAAATGAAAATCCACTATATACAATTAGTCCCTTAGATGAATTGGTAAAACTTTCTCCCGATTTTATTCTGAATGTTTCAGCCTCACCTTTCTCCTATCGACAGGCGGAATCTAGACTAGATATCATCAAGGCAAATATTGACAGATATAAAATCCCTATGTTCTATGTCAATCATGTAGGAGCACAGACAGAAATTATATTCGATGGTGGCTCTGTTGTAATGTCTCCCAATGGTAAGGTCTACGAAGAGATGTCTTACTGGAAAGAAGAGATCAAGACCTTTGAGCTGGAAGATGTTATAAATGGTTCTAAGGAGCAAAAACAAGATCAAAATAAAATTTCTAAAATTCATGATGCTTTAGTCTTAGGTGTGAAGGATTATTTTGGTAAGTTGGGATTTAAGAAAGCAATTATTGGTCTTTCTGGAGGTATCGATTCTGCCGTAACCGTAGCGCTTGCTAGCGAAGCCTTAGGACCTGAAAATATACGAGTGCTACTAATGCCTTCTCAGTTTTCTTCTGATCATTCTGTCAATGATGCCAGAACGTTAGCAGAGAATCTAGGTGTACAATATGATATCATTCCCATCAAAGGCGCTTTCGATGCCTTCATGGAAAATCTTGCTCCTATATTCGGTGATCTTCCCTTCAATGTAACAGAAGAAAATATCCAGGCTAGAAGCAGAGGTCTATATCTTATGGCCTTGTCTAACAAGTTCGGAAATATCCTACTGAACACCACTAACAAAAGTGAAATGGCAGTAGGATATGGGACACTTTATGGTGATCTAGCTGGAGGCCTATCTGTTATTGCCGATGTATATAAAATGGAGGTTTATGAACTTGCTCAGTATGTCAATAGAAATAAAGAAATCATTCCTGTAAACACCATTACAAAACCACCGTCAGCAGAACTGAGACCTAATCAAAAAGATTCTGACAGTCTTCCTGATTATGAGATTCTGGACAAGATATTATATGAATACATAGAAAACACCCGAGGACCACAAGAGATTATAGACATGGGTTATGAGGAAAAACTAGTCAAGCGAATTCTTCGTCTCGTCAATATCAATGAATTTAAACGCTACCAGACTGCACCTGTACTAAGAGTAAGTCCTAAAGCATTCGGGATGGGGAGACGAATGCCTATCGTAGGAAAATATCTGAGCTAGGCTTTTCCATTTACTATTATTAGCTAATGTCATTTATAAACAGCATATTTAAAAAATTAATATTACTTTAATTTTAAATTATTTTAAATGTTAAAACTAGTTTACGTTATTATCCTATCACTCACTTGCTCGCACCTTTACTCACAATGTGGTAGTGCTACTTTGCGGACACAAGCTCAAGTAGACGAGTTTATTCAAGACAATCCCAACTGTTCAGAGATGTCAAATCTGACTCTTGGTTATCAATCCTTTAGCGATCCAGAATCTGATATTAATGATCTTTCAGGATTTGTTAATCTTACTAGATTGACAGGAAAGTTAATTGTCGGTCATTGTGAAAACCTTTTGTCACTTGAAGGACTACAAAACTTAAAATATATTGGAAACAATTGTCTATTTAATCAAAATAAGAATCTTAAAGAAATTGTAGGATTTAATAATTTAGATAGTATTGGGAATACGCTATCATTCTATCTTAACGACAGTCTTCGTATTATTGACGGTTTCAATAATCTTAAATATATGAATGGGGATATCCGATTCAATTATAATCGGAAACTTAATACGATTAAAGGGTTTGGGAGTATTTCTTATGTTGATGGATCTATAATAATGAACGACTGCTGGGAATTAGATCTATCAGAATCTTTCGATAACCTTAGTTCAATAGAAGATTTATTAACTATACGTGAGGTAGCATTAACTGATTTCAATATGTTTTCATCGCTAGATTCGATAGGTGGTACAATGATTGTTGCCGATTGTCCAAATCTACAAAATATGGATGCTTTTTCTAACCTAAATTTCAGTGGTGATTTATTTTTAGACGATAATACAAACCTCATAGACATATCTGGTCTATCTAATTTATACACTGTAAACGCATTTAGACTCAAAAATTCTAAAGTGAAAAACATTATTGGAATAAGCTCTTTAGTTTTAGGAGAGAATGGTTACATTTGGATTGCCGAAAACGATAGTTTAGTAAGTTTAAATGGTCTAAATTTTAATGAAACAATTAATGGCTTAATTAGAATAAAAGATAATTCCCAATTAGAAGATCTGAATGCGATGCTTGGATTACATACAGTAGTAAATAAACTAGAAATAATAAACAATGACAATCTTGTGTCTCTTTCTGGTTTAGATAGCCTGACCAATGTAGAAGGTAATCTAACCATTACCTTTAATAACAAATTAAACTATTGCAGAGAAATATGCAATCTACTTAATCTAGGTAATATTGATGGAAGCACTTATATCTATAATAATAAAATTGGATGCAGTAATACTACAGAAGTATCTAATAGCTGTACAATGGATTTAATAGTTAACAGTTCAGAATCTGAAGGGGTAAATACATTAAGAGAAATATTAACGTATGCAATTAGTGGTGATACAATCACATTTGATAATAATTTATATGGTACATCTATTATTTTAGATTCTACATTATGTGTTGCGAATGATGTAACTATTATAGGATTAGGAATAAATGGAACAACTATCAATGGACAGTGTGACACAGGCATGAAGATTTTAAGTACATCAAATGTAAGACTTGAAAATATGGAATTATCAACTAACAACACTGAAATAGAATTTTTAGAACTTAATGGCATTTTGAGTGTAAAAAACATAAAAATTTCGATAAATAATTAACAAATATTACTGGTTCTAAAATCATTAGTCTTTGTATTATTTAAGGAATGTTAATTTGTGCTCTTGTGGTATGTATATTACCAGGTTAGGTACTTGAAGAACTTGACTAATATACAATAGTTAACTTTAGATATGATCGCATATCTCTTCACACCTCAGAGAGACGACAACATATAATACCTGAGTAGCTACACCCTGGAATAAATCTTTTTATAGTTTAACAGAATTGAAATGGAAATCCATCGTAATCGTTATGATTCTAAGGCAGAATAAAATTTAATTTCTTCATATTATAATAAGTTATAATTTACTCGCTGTTTTGGCAAATTTATTGATCTCTTCTACTAGAATAACCAAAACGTTTTATAACAATGCGACGAAATTGTCTATCTGTAATATGGATGCTATTGCTATTTCCCTACCTTATAGCAGCTCAGCATGAGCCTTGCTATGCCGATAAGTACCTAGAAAATCAACTTGCTGAAAATCCAAAGTTTGCAAAACAATACAAACGATGGAAAGCTATGAATAAAATAGATGTTAGTCTACTGAAAACTGTTGCTTGTACAGAAGAAAATACAGTAATAATTCCTGTCGCAATCCACTACAACACACCTATCACTTGTGCTGACAATGCCTGCCTACTTTCTGCAGCTGAATCACAGATTGCACAAATGAATCTTGATTTCTCTGCCAGTAATGCCGACCTAAACCAGTACACTACTGGACTAAATGGAGCGTGCGAAACCATGTATCCACTAGATATTGTTCCGGAGATAGGCGATGGTACTTGTGTTCAATTCTGTCTTGCCACACAAGATCATCCAAACTGTAGCGGTATTTCTGATGGCGAACCCGCTATAACTATAGATCAATATACCTGGCAAAGCCAGTCAAAAGAATGGTCAGGATATCTTAATATATATGTAAGTAACACAATAACAGCAGGTCTAGATAATGGTATTGTAGGGGTATCACCACTTCCTGGAAGTGGAACAGGTGATGGTATATTTGTAAGAAATAATTCTTTCGGAGGACCGGGTGTATCCTGTTTTTCTGGTGGTCCGATCAATACAGATGACAGATTCAATATGGGTCGTACAGCCGTCCATGAGGCGGGTCATTATTTAGGACTGCCACACGTTTTTACGAATAACGAAACCTGTGACGATCCAGATGAGAATCCGCCAGGTCCTATAGGCGTATTTGACACGCCAGAGCAGATCTCACCACACTATAACTGTCCATCCGTTACTACCTGTAGTGACGTACCGATGGAGTGCAATCAACCGCAAAGCTTTTTTAATTTTATGGATTATGCTGATGATAACTGCAAAGTACTATTTACTGTAGATCAGAGTGAAGTCATCAGCTACTGGGCGAATAGTATTCCATGGAAATCTAATACTATTAAATGTTCTGCAACAGCACCAAGCACTCCATATTGTCCACCAGCTCCTAGCTGTACTGATGGTATTCTAAATGGTAATGAAAATGGTATAGACTGCGGAGGAGATTGTGCACCCTGTGAAACAATATGTTCTTCCTTATTTTTTGACTCAGGAGGACCATGCCAGGCTTATACAAATATGATGAACGACACAGTAACCATATGTCCAGATTACTCAGGTGGCTTGTTGAGAATAAATTTCTCTGAATTTGACATAGAAGAAAAAGACGATGGAAGTTGCTGGGACTACATCAAAGTCTATGATGGTGACGACATAACGAGTCCTCAGATGGGAGGAGAATACTGTGGAAATACGGTTGCTAATGCTCCTGGTTCTGGAAGCATTTCTGCAAGTTCACCAGGGCAATGCCTTACTTTTGTGTTTTATTCAGATAACTTTGTTACAGAAACAGGTTGGAATGCTGAAGTCCAATGCCTAATCGCTGTACCTGTCGATTTTATAAGCTTCTCCAGCGTAGCGCACAAGCAAAGCATAGAGCTGAAATGGATTACCGCTAATGAACTTAATAATGAGAGATTCGATATTTATAGAAGCGAGAGTGATACAGAAAATTTTGAGCTAATTTCTTCGATAAACGCATCTACTGCCATAAATGAAACTAAAAATTATACCTATACTGATACAGACCTGTTAAGAGGAAAAAAGTATTTCTATCAGCTTATACAAGTAGATCTAAATGGACAGACTAGCCGTTCTCAAATTATTAGCCAAACCATCGGAAATGGCAAAGTAGGAGATATAGATATTTTCCCAAACCCCATGAAAGAAAATAAACTTAATATTAAGTTCAAGCCTCTGTACGAAACGATCGATCTAGAGATATACACCTCCGCAGGTGTCAAAGTGCTGGATAGAAAAGGTTTAAGAACTGAATCTTGCATACTGGATGATCTAAAACAAGGTATATATTTTGTCAAAATATTAGCCAATGGGCAATACATAGCAAGCAAGAAACTTCTTAAGATGTAAGAAAAAGTGTCGTTTATTGGTTATTTTAGGAGATTTATAACCTTATAAAATTTCCAATCATGAAAAGACACCTTACACTAGTAATTATTATCTTGTTTTCACTTGTCCACAATGTTTACTCGCAATGCGAGATTGCTAATCCAAGTTTTGAAAACTGGACCGAACAAGCTTTAGAATTAGAAACCAATAATGGGACATTTACCAATGATGTGAATCTACCAGATGACGTTGTGAGTGTCCTAAGACTCTTTCTTTTAGCATTCGGTGCCTTATTCGATTCTTCCATAGGTCAGATTCTAGTAGATGCCCCTGTTGGGTTTGTAGGCATGGAACAATCTATGGATGCATCTGAAGGAAACTTCGCTGTCAAGTTGCAGGGAGGGTACGACTTAAATACTTCTGACATTTACTCTCTTAACTCCTGTAGTGAAATCCCGGATTCTTTCTTTTTAGATGTTAAACTAGTAAATCATACAGGAGATATTCCTGATTCTCTATCAATATTTCTAGCCTTTGATCAGGGCTTAAGTGCCTTGCCGGAAACAGAAGAAGATGCGATGAATTCTCCATCCTCCATCTTTGCAAACTTAGTCTATGAGAATGATAGTACATACCACACTATTGCTCTCCCTGTTATAGATAATTTTGACGCAGCTGTAGATACTTTTTACTATCTTATTGCAGCTACTACACATGAGGAAAGTTATTTTGTAATTGACAATCTTAGATTTGCAAATGATACTGAACCAGCATGTGAAGTTACTGTGAAAGCAACTGTAGAAGAAGATTATAATATCTGTATGTGTGATGATAGAAAAGATTTTTATTTTGCACAAACTGCAAGTACCTCCGCTGAGAATGCAGTACATATTATATTAGATGAGAATAATATTATCCAGAATATTGGAGATCCAGAACTGCCATATTTTAGCGAAGATATTTGCTTTGAAGGTTCGGTTCAATATACTTTTCTAGGTTATGAAGGAGACATCGTAGGGCTAGAACTAGGAGCCAATTTTGATGACCTTATAGGCTGTTTTGAGTATTCTCCTGTTGGAACTATTAGTTCAAACATTATAGAAGATCTAAGCTTCACAATGGCTAGAGATGGAGTAGATCTACCTGACGAAGATGAAATATCAATTTGTACTCTTGACAATGTTACAGAGACATTTTCTTTCTCTTCTCCAAGTACCTTTAATAGTACATGTTTTTTATTTAATATGGATACAGATATTATCGTATTACAGTTTGATATAGAAGAAACTACTAGTTTTTTAGATATTGATCCCGGAGTATACGTCTTAGGAGTCCTATACCATGATGCAGATATCATTCCCGATTTCGTAGGTGAGGATATAGATATTATAGAATCTATAGATGAAGAGATATGCACAAGAACAACTAATAATTCATATCTAATCAATATTCAAGAAGATAGCGAAAGCTGCACCTCCTGCCAAATAACAGTAGAAACAACAGTAGAGCAAGATATTCCTATCTGCTTATGCGATGAGAGAAATAGTCCATATTTCTTTAGTTCCGCAAGCACATCTGATCAGGGGAAACATATACTCGTAGATGATGAGGACAATATCGTCGCTATTGGTGATATTAACGATATGATGTTTGATTCAGAAATATGTGTAGACGGCAGCCTAAGGCATACGCTTATAGGATACACAGGAGTAGTGCAAGGCTTAGAAGAAGGAGGTAGTATCGATGAACTTTCTGGATGTTTTGAGCTGACACCATATGTCAACTTGAACACACTTTTCATTGAGGAATTAGATTTCCAATTGAATAGGGATGGATTAACCCTTGATGATGAGGCCCCTGTACAAGTGTGTCTATCTGATGATATTATAGAGACATTCAGTTTTGTAAGTACAAGCACTTTTACTTCAACTGTTTTCGTATTCAATTTTGATACAGAAACCATTATTGAGCAATTCCCTGTGGAAGAAGTAAGGGACTTCACTAACTTGGCTCCCGCTGAATATGCTGTAGGTGTTCTATATCACAATAGTTCTGAAATTCCAGATTTTGTTGGGCAACCTATTAATAGTATTATTCCAAATTTGGGTACTGACATATGCTATGGTGGTTCAAATAATTTTTATACGATATTAGTAGTTGATAGTGGCGATAATTGTACAAGTTCTCTACAGGACGTTAGTATTTTGAATGACTTTACAATAGTTGAAAACCCCGTTACAGATCTATTACAAGTAAACTATAAGGGAGACTATTCTAGCTCGTATAGTATCGCTATTATAGATGTCAATGGGAAAATAGTACTAACAGAAAAAGTAAATTTCGGAAATCAAAAATATACTTATGATGTTAGCACACTATCTGCAGGTATGTACCTCCTTCGGATAGTTTCTGAAGGAAAGCAAGCTACTTTAAAGTTTATCAAAAACTAAAAATTCAAATTTTAAGAATATAAAAAAAGTAGAACTTGATATTAACTCAAGTTCTACTTTTATTTATTGAACATCAGTTTGGCTAAAACCCCGATAGGTAAGCTACCGTGATGACAATACGATAGTTCGAATTTCTATCTCTTAAAGAAACCTCCCAGTACTTTCATACCCATACCCATCAGGTCATCAGAGATTTTACCATCTCCGTCTTGATCTAGAATCTTCTCAAATATATTTGCGTTACTATCTCTTTGTTGCACTTCTTCTTTCGATTGCCTTAGCAAGCCGAACAAGCCCTGAGCATCTAGCCCTTGTTTTTTCTTTTGCTTTCCCAACGCTCCTAGTACAAGCGGCGCCATCTGCATCATAAGATTAGCACTTGAGTTTTTGTTTAAGCCGGTCATATTTGCTAGTATATCGATCACACCACTTTGCTTACCACCTAGCACATGACGTAATATTCCAGCCCCATTGATAAGATTATTTGTTTGTCCTTTTCCTGTAAGCATCTCGACTACATTATTCATAATGCTTCCGTCATGATCTCTTTCTACTGCGCCATTCAACGATTGTAGACCTTCATTGTTTGAAGCATTTTTTGTTAGTGCATTGATCAGCGTTGCAACAGCACCCATTGCTGCATTTTTCGTTGCATCTTTATCACTTACCCCTAACTGACTAGAAAGTCCAGCCACCAGTTCATCAGACATCTGAGACTGAATAATATCCATTAAATTCATCTTTAACATTGTTTTATATTAGAAAATATGGAGGATTGAAGGCATGATTATATTGATTTCTATGCCCCTCCGTATATAGGACGTATTTACTGACAAAATGATTCTCTAAAAAGAAATTTTTTTATAAAAACTTAGGCGTATGTCAAAAATAAAACAGAAAGATTTACCCTTAGAACTACATAGACTGCATCACCACAAACAAGATCTGGGCAATAATAATTTTCCCGATAAGTGCTATAGGAAAGACCATCGTATAGCCAAAACTAGGTAGACTAGAGTCAGAGCGCGTCAATGCAAAATCTAGAATTGCTGGTTGGTTAGATACTATGCCTAGCAGGATAGAAAAAGGAATCTTCACTAATTTATATCCTACAAAAAGAGTTATAATCGCTGTTAGTATACTGATCACACCACTGGCCAATATAAAGAAGATCGCCTCACTATTAAGACTGGCAATAAAGGTATTACCTGAAGACACACCTACACTTGCCAATAACAAAATAAGTCCGATTTGTTGCAAGGTAATATTAGCACTGTATGGTAGTGCCCATACCACTGGTCCAGTTCTTTTTACTGCCCCTAGAAAAAGCCCTACGATCAGAGGTCCTCCTGCATTGCCTAGCTGAAAACTAAAGGTATCTGTAAACTGTAATTTTATAGTGCCGACTAGCAGCCCCAGACCTATTCCTAGACCAAAAGAAAATAGATTTACTTTACTAGAAGCCGCATAAGAATCTCCGAAAAATTTCGCCAGTGATTTTAGATCCGATCGTCTGGCAACGAATCTGATTCTATCCCCTAGTTCTAGTACCGTTCCGCTATGTGCAAGCATCTCTATATCTCCTCTTCTTATTCTGGTGATGATAGCATTATAGTTTTTTTGAATATCTAGAGAAGCTAACGTACGTCCAACTATTTTAGCATTAGAGACAAATATTCTACGGACGTCAAACTTAAATCGATCGTGTGATAGTTTATTTTTACAACGTTCTCCTAGCACTTCTTCTACACAACTTATCTCCTCTTCACTTCCTACAACCATGATGGTATCCCCTAGAGACAATTCCATATCATAATTAGATAGGCTTGTATTTTTGTCCTTTCTAACTCTACCGAATACAACGTTCCAATTATGCTCAAGTATAAGATCCCTTAAAGCTATACCCGTAGCTTGATCATTTTTTACCTTGATCGTAACACTAGTCAGCTGTTCTCCTATCGGATACTCTTTCTTAAGCGCTTCTTTTTCTGCCTTGTAATCTATTTTGAGGAATTGCTCCATGATAAGTATCCCTATTATTCCTCCTAATACGCCCATAGGATACGAGAAAGAATAACCTACGACTAGATCATTAGAGATAGAATCTGCTATCCCGGCTTCATAGGAATTTTGAACAAATTCTAGTACCCCTGCAAGAGCTGGCGTGTTCGTTGTGCTTCCCGCATAAATACCCGTGATACTTGCTGCTGAAAAACCAAATGCCAACGCTAATGCAAAGGCAATACAACCCGATATAATAAGCATGATGAGAATAAAAAAGAAATCCCTCAAGCCATTCTTCTTATACGATTGGAAAAATGCTGTCCCTGAACTTAGCCCTATAGAATAAACAAATAAGACCAAGCCCAAAGAAAAAATTACCTTAGGAATAGACAGTCTTGTATCTAGCGCCCCGAAGACTAAGCCCGTAAACAATATAGCTGCAACCCCTAGACTTATACCTTTGATTTTAACATTACCAATCAGGTAGCCTACTGAGGCAACAACAAATAATAAAAGCAATGGATTTTCTACAAGAATTTCTATCACTAGGTTTTCATTTTTATGTCAATGATGAGAAGTATTTTACAAATTCTTCTGTTGTCATAGTTCCCTGATCCCCTTCTCCTTGCTTCCTTACTGATATGGTATTCGATTCCACTTCCTTCTCTCCAACGATGAGTAATAAAGGTATTTTCTTCACTTCATTATCTCTGATCTTCTTCCCTATCGTCTCGTTTCTATCATCTACAAATCCACTGATATTGTGACTAGATAAAGTCTTTTTCAGATCCGCCGCATATGCATCAAATTTTTCTGATACTGTAATAATAACAAACTGTTCTGGCGTCAGCCATAATGGAAACTTACCCGCCGTATGCTCTATCAGTATACTCATGAAACGTTCCATAGATCCAAACGGTGCTCTATGTATCATAACAGGTCTATGTGACTTGTTATCAGAACCTGTATACTCTAGTTTAAACCGTTCTGGCAGATTATAATCTACCTGAATCGTTCCTAGTTGCCAAGATCTACCGAGGGCATCCTTAACCATAAAATCCAGTTTAGGACCGTAGAAAGCCGCTTCCCCTAAGACTGTCGTAGTTTTCATATCTACTTCTGCGGTAGCTTCTATGATGGCTTTTTCTGCACTGTCCCAGTTCTGATCAGAGCCGATATATTTTTCATTATTCTCAGGATCTCTAAGCGATATCTGAGCAGTAAAATCCTCAAAACCCATTTTCTCTAGAACAAAGGTTGTAAGCTCTAGTGCATTCAGAAATTCATCTTTGACCTGATCTACTGTACAGAAAATATGGGCATCATCTTGCGTAAATCCCCTTACCCTAGATAGTCCATGCAACTCTCCTGATTGCTCATATCTGTACACGGTACCAAACTCTCCTAATCTAAGAGGAAGCTCTTTGTACGATCTCGGTCTATGTGCAAATATCTCGCAGTGATGGGGACAGTTCATAGGCTTAAGCAAAAACTCTTCACCATCTCTAGGGGTCTTGATAGGTTGGAAACTATCTTCTCCATACTTCTCATAGTGACCTGAAGTTATATAAAGATCTTTGTGTCCTATATGCGGCGTCGCCACCATCTGATATCCTCTTTTCTCTTGTTGTTGCCTAAGGAAATTCATCAGTCTTTCTCTGATCTGTGTGCCCTTGGGTAACCACAGCGGAAGACCAGAACCGACCTTCTCTGAAAACATAAACAGTTCTAGCTCTTTCCCTAATTTTCTATGATCTCTCTTTTTTGCTTCTTCTAGCATATGTAAATATTCTGTCAGCTCCTTCTGCTTAGGAAATGCTACACCGTATATTCTTGTCATTTGTTTTCTAGACTCATCTCCTCTCCAGTAAGCACCAGCAAGGCTCATGATTTTTACTGCCTTGATAGGAGACGTACTAGGTATATGCGGTCCTCTACAAAGATCTGTAAAGTTTCCTTGCGTATAGAATGTTATCGTGCCATCTTCTAGATCCTTAAGTAAGTCGAGCTTATACTCATCATCTTTTTCTGTAAAATAAGCAAGCGCGTCAGCCTTAGAAACTTCCTTACGTTCAAAAGTGTTTTTTTCCCTTGCAAGCTCTAGCATTTTATCTTCTATCTTCTTAAAGTCTGCAGGTGTAAGTACCTTGTCTCCAGTGTCTACATCGTAATAGAATCCTCTATCTATAGCTGGACCTATCCCAAACTTAGTTCCTGGCATCACCGCTTCTAGTGCCTCTGCCATTAGGTGAGCTGACGAATGCCAGAAAGTTGCTTTACCTTGATCATCCTTCCATGTATGTAGAGCAAGTTTTGCATCTTCTTTTATCGGTCTATTAGCATCCCACATTTCCCCATTAACACTTGCCGCTAATACGTTTCTTGCTAATCCTTCGCTTATAGACTTAGCAATATCCATAGCAGACGAACCCTTATCATAAGCTCTTACTGCACCATCTGGAAAAGTTATATTTATCATCTTAACTTCTTTTCAGTTTTCTAATTTCTATTTGATAATTTTTACATGCCACTAGCTAGAAAGTAGGTTACACGAGTTAGCCATTTTGTAGGATCTTTTTCTACACCTGGATCTGTAACATATTCTTCTATCATAGGGACATCTGATAATAGACCTCTGTCATTCATATAAGCTTCTATAGCATCATGCGCTGCAGTAGTGCCATTATAATCTCCATAATAATCTACTCTCAGTCCGTTTTTTTCAGGAATAAGATAACTTTCTAAGCCCTCTATATCTGTATCCTCTTTGACGGGAATACCTGCTGCCATATCTGCCGTTCCTGCTTTTGTATCGTACTTGTAAAATAAACCGCTAGGCATTCCATCCATCTCTAATTGTGATTCCCCTAACTTAGAAGCTATCGAGGAAAAATTAGTCGCATAGAATTGTTGAATACCTTTCATATTTACCTCCGCTCTCTTTATCAGATAACGTTTTTCTGGGACCAGCATTTCTTTGACAGTATATACACCATACTTTCCACTATTCCGCTCTTCTACTATACGCTTTATATTTTTTAAGCTAGCGTCATAATTCTTTTTTATATCTCCCTTGACCCCCATAACTAACATAATCCCTCTCTGCAGAAATGGATAATCATCACCAGAATCCATAGACCAAGAAACCTCCGTTTTACCTTTCTTTTCTTTCAGCTCGAAAAGTCCATAGGCAGACGATCCTCCCATATCTTCAAAAACCATTTTGGTCTTCAGTTTTTCGTTTTTTATAGACTCTACAATCTCCTGTGTTCCATTTCCTTGCAGCTCACTTTCCCAGGTAGACTTAGCCCCTACTCCTTGTTGTAACTGCGTATAACTAACTTGCATATCTGGATCATTCAGATTCCAAGAAGACCAGTTCTGCCATGCCGGAAGGTTGTTGATCTGATTAAAAACAAAGGAGGCAGGTGCATTTACATTCTGTGTCCTGGTAAGATTTAGATTCTTAGGTCCAATAGCACATAATCCCACATAAATAAGAATCAAGACTAGTAGAATCAATAAAGGCCATTTCAAAAATCTCATATTAATTTCGTTTTTGTGTTATGTCGAACTGTAAAGCTATCTGGCGAAAAGCAACTCAGTTACCCTCTTTCTCTCACCTTCTTATACCATCTAGCCCCCAAAAATAGTAAAAACCCGAATAGGATGACAGATCCGAAAACAGAAATAGCCTGAATGGAATCTTTAAATACCGCTAGAAGCACAATAGCCAACAGAAATAATGTTGGCACTTCGTTCATTAGACGAAACTGAAATGCGCTCAAACCTGAATCTCCCAAGGCTAATTTGCCCATTACACGTTTACAGTATAGATGATAACATGTCAACAAAACAAGTAAAAAAAGCTTCGTATGCAACCAATTGTTCAGTCTTAACCACTCCATACCATGCACATACATCATTGCGATACCACATATCCATGTAATAACCATCGCAGGTGTCATAATAATCTTATAGACTCGCCCCTGCATTATCCTGAACTGAGCGATCAATATACTTCTCTCAGGTTCTGTCTTATCCATGGATTCCCTATGATATACAAACATCCGCACGAGGTAGAACAAACCTGCAAACCAAGCGACAAAACCTATAATATGGAAAACCTTAAAAAGATAAAAAGCAGTATTCATACCACAAAGATGAGTAAAAAATGAGTGTAATACAGATTAATAATTAGAGAATCTAGTCATCATATAGTCTGTTGTGAAATAATACTTAGGCGAATGGAGCATATGGATCAATGTTAAGCAAATTGAGCAAACTATTATTAGTATAAACTACTATACTTCTTCAAATCTATCTCAAATCGATGCTATTTTCATGAAGCTGTGCCCCATAAAAATACGTATACCTCACTTGGATTTCTCTAGAGTTTCTCATTGGAATATTTTTCTTTTAACCAATCATTCTACACTATCAAATAATAATTACTTGACTTACTTAAAAAGCAGATTCCACTTCTTTTCTTATATTGCTTACACAGTAATAAAATGCTATGAAAAAAAGATTAATGATGCTAGGACTCCTCGTCCTAATTGGACTCCTTGCTTGTCAAACAGAAAATAATACTGTAGATAATACTGCCAATCGACCCCATGACCCTTGGGTATTTAGATCTGTACTAGACAACCAAGCTAGGATGATCACTATAGCATTAGACAAAGATATATGGCTAGCTTATAATACCGAAAATGCAGCCCTATACAAGGCGTGGAAAGGGGTAGTAAATTTTGAAGGAGCAGTATACAATCATGCACATGGGCCTCAACCCACAGCTGTAGGGGATACTTATTTTACAAACAAATACAAAACCCCCTGGGCACTCAAGAAAAATGGAAAAATAGTTCCAGCAGAAATTAACTACAAAGGGCATAAATTTGTCAATGGTGAAATAGAACTCATGTACGAAATAAGTGAGGAAGGGACAGAAAATAAAATTGACATAACAGAAAAAATACTATATACAAAAGAGGAAGCAAATCATTTTCTGGAAAGAACTTTCTCCACAGAAAATCATGACCCCGGCTACACGGTAGAGTTCTCTACTAATACAGCTTCCATTATCACTAAGAGCCAGTATGAGGTAAGTGATAACTTTAGGTATACAACGGAAAAAAATTATCCTTACAAAGGGAAAGAGTTTTTAGAAATAGAAGGAGTGCTTACTTTGACATCAGGAACACCAGAAACAATCAAAACAAGAATTATACAAGCAACTTATCCAGACCCAAATATTTTAGAAGAATTTGATACACAGGATAGCAGCCTGCCGCCTGGTGCCATGCTTATTGCTAAGAACGATTGTAAAACCTGTCATAATAAGGTCAAAAAAACAATAGGACCATCCTATGTTGCCATTGCAAAAAAGTATGAGCATAATGATAATAACATCGCTATGTTATCTGGCAAAATAAAAAAAGGAGGAGCAGGTGTATGGGGACAACAAGTTATGACGCCGCACCCTGAAATTCCCAATAATGATCTTAAGGAAATGATAAATTATATATTTTCCCTAGCAGACTTTGAAGGGGTCTCTACTGCTATGCAAAAAATAAATTCTTTAGAGGAACCGTCTGAAGAAATAAATGGAGATGAATTACTTCCAGGCGTAGTCACTACTATTTACAAAATCCCACTAGGCACCGAAAAAATGCCTACAAATCTAGAAAACAAAAAACCTATCATGGCGGGAATCATGCCTAATTATGATAATGTAAACGGCGGGGATTTTTCCGAGCTAGAGGATAACTTTGCCTTGATAGGAGAAGGCTATCTTTCTATACCAGAGGACGGTGTATATGATATGAGAGTTTGGTCTGATGACGGATCTAAGGTTACGCTCAATGGTAAACTAATATTGGACAATGATGGTCTGCACGGAACTGAAATGAAGGAAACGAAACTAGGGCTGAAGAAAGGTTATCATCCTTTCAAAGTAGAGTTTTTCCAAGGCAGTGGCGGAAAATTTCTTGGATGGAATTATAAGCCAGAGCAAGATGATTTCTTTAGTGTGATTCCTACTCATCTACTCTATCATCACAAGAATCATCAAGCTGTTATCGGCGATCTTTCCTTACCCATGTCTGTGGTAACAAAAATTCCAGGCGATAAATATGCTGTTGCGGATGTACATCCGGCATTTACGTTGAGTCAGGCAAGACCAGATGACTTTAAACCTAAGGTGGGCGGTATGGATATTCTTCCGGATGGTAGAATGGTGGTGAGCACCTGGGATGCTATAGGTGGAGTCTATCTAGTAGATGGCGTCCAGTCAGGAGATCCAGCTAAGATGACGGTTAAGCAAATTGCGAGCGGTATAGCGGAACCGCTAGGGGTAAAGGTAGTAGATGGAGAAATTTACATCATGCAAAAACAAGAGATCACGCATCTTGTGGATAACAACAATGATGACCTTATAGATGAGTATAGAACGCTGTGTAATGACTGGGGTGTATCCGCTAATTTTCATGAATTCGGCTTCGGACTAGAAGAAAAAGATGGTTATCTATATGCTAATCTCGCAACGGGTATTCAGCCAGGAGGAGCAGGTGTAGAAGTCCAGCCTAAGGATAGAGGGTCTTGTATCCGTGTCAATATTAAGACTGGAAAGATGGAACGAGTCGCCAACGGTCTACGTACACCCAATGGAATAGGACTAGGCTATAATGATGAATTATATATCGCAGATAATCAGGGAGACTGGCTGCCTTCTAGTAAGATCGTACAACTTACAGATGGTGCGTGGTTTGGCTCTAGAGCTGTAGATTTTGAGGGTACCGCTGATCTTGAGGAAACATTGCCACTGGTATGGCTGCCGCAAGATGAGATAGGGAACTCTCCTTCTACCCCTTCTTACCTAAACGTAGGACCTTACAAAAACCAGATGATACATGGTGAGGTAACACATGGTGGTGTCAAAAGAGTTTTTGTAGAGGAGGTAGCAGGAAAACTACAAGGCTGTGTATTTAGATTTATCCAAGGTATAGAGGCAGGTGTCAATAGACTAAAGTGGGGACCAGACGGAGCACTCTATGTGGGTGGAATCGGTAATCCTGGGAACTGGCAACATACAGGGAGATTATGGTATGGATTACAACGACTTGCCTATAATGAAACCTCCGTGTTCGAGATGCTAGCTATCCGAGCCAAGACCAATGGTGTAGAAATAGAACTGACAGAAGCACTAAGAGAAAATGAAGGATGGAATATCTCCGACTACGAAGTTAAGCAGTGGTATTACAAACCTACTGCAGCTTACGGTGGACCAAAACTCGACGAGAAAGCGCTGAATATAGAATCTGTAAGTGTATCCGCTGACCGCAAAAAAGTTTTCCTAGAATTAGATGGCATGAAGGAAAATCATGTTGTCTATGTACGACTCAACAATCATTTTGTTAGTGCACAAGGCAATTCATTATGGGCTGCAGAAGGATGGTATACCATGAACCATATTCCTAAGAATAATCTAGGCACGGTACTTCCTCCGAAAATACCTAAGGCAAACAATACTCTTTATGCTGCAGAAGAAGCAGAAGGTTGGAAACTATTATTCGATGGAAAAACCATGGATGAATGGAAAGGTTTCAAGAAAGATAAGACAAGTGACAAGTGGAAGGTTGTCAATGGAGAAATACATTTTGATCCTAGTATAGCAGGAGATGGCGGCGATATTGTGTCAAAAGATGAATACGAAAATTTTGAGCTAGCGCTAGAATGGAAAATACAAAATTGCGGAAATAGTGGTATATTCTTTAATGTAGTAGAAGATGAAAAATACGATCAGCCCTACTCCACTGGAATAGAGATGCAGATACTAGATAATACTTGTCACCCAGATACAAGATTTGTTACCCATCGAGCTGGAGATCTTTATGATATGATCGCCACTAAATATGTCACCGTTAATCCTGCAGGTCAATGGAACAAAATAAAAATTATCTCTGATCAAGGCAAAGTGCAGTTCTGGATGAATGGCTATAAGGTCGTAGATTTTGAGATGCATAATGAAGAGTGGACGAAGATGATAGAGAACAGTAAGTTTAAGGGATGGGATGGTTTCGGTCTCGCGAAGAAAGGATATATCGCATTACAAGATCACGGTGACAAGGTATGGTTCAGAAATATTATGATAAGGGAGTTGTAGAAAAAATATATTAGAATATAAAGTATAAGATTACTGAATAGATCATTTAAGATGCATCAAAACAATCAAGTTTGATTACTGTTCGTAGCATCATATCGCTCGGATTGTTCTGTATACTTACAACCAATCAATAGAAACTTACTTTTTAATGTTGCGACATGCTCCAACACACTAAAATCAAAAAAAGCATAGCCCGTCGATTCAGTGGGACGAGGGATGCCAGCCTTCGAGACCAGCAATTGAAGCGACAAGCTTTTTTTGGTTCGTTTTTTCAGCGACTGGAAAAAATGAACATTGCCAAGCAAAACAAAATACAACCAATCAATAGAAACTTACTTTTTATTGTGGCGACATGCTCCATCCACACACAAAATAAAAAAAGCATAGCCAGTCGCTTCAGTGGGACGAGGGATGCCAGCAGTCGCAGCATAGCAATTGAAGCGACAAGCTTTTTTTGGTTCGTTTTTTCAGCGACTGGAAAAAATGAACATTGCCAAGCAAAACAAAATACAACCAATCAATAGAAACTTACTTTTTATTGTGGCGACATGCTCCATCCACACACAAAATAAAAAAAGCATAGCCAGTCGCTTCAGTGGGACGAGGGATGCCAGCAGTCGCAGCATAGCAATTGAAGCGACAAGCTTTTTTTGGTTCGTTTTTTCAGCGACTGGAAAAAATGAACATTGCCAAGCAATACAAAATACAACCAGTCAATAGAAACCTATGTATATTATAATAACACTACTTTATAAGGTAGCGATATGCGCCACGCCAACCACACTCAAAATAAAAAAAAGCATAGCCCGTCGATTCAGTGGGATCGAGGGATGCCAGCCTTCGAGACCAGCAATTGAAGCGACAAGCTTTTTTTGGTTCGTTTTTTCAGCGACTGGAAAAAATGAACAATATCAAGCAAAACAAAATACAACCAATCAATAGAAACTTACTTTTTATTGTAGCGATATACTCCATCCACACTCAAAATAAAAAAAGCATAGCCCGTCGATTCAGTGGGATCGAGGGATGCCAGCCTTCGAGACCAGCAATTGAAGCGACAAGCTTTTTTTGGTTCGTTTTTTCAGCGACTGGAAAAAATGAACATTGCCAAGCAAAACAAAATACAACCAATCAATAGAAACTTACTTTTTATTGTAGCGATATACTCCATCCACACTCAAAATAAAAAGAGCATAGCCTGTCGCTTCAGTGGGATCGAGGGATGCCAGCACTTGCAGCATAGCAATTGAAGCGACAAGCTTTTTCTGGTTCGTTTTTTCAGCGACTGGAAAAAATGAACAATACCAAACAAAACAGAATACAACCAATCAATAGAAACTTACTTTTTAATGTTGCGACATGCTCCAACACACTAAAATCAAAAAAAGCATAGCCCGTCGCTTCAGTGGGATCGAGGGATGCCGGCCTTCGAGACCAGCAATTGAAGCGACAAGCTTTTTTTGGTTCGTTTTTTCAGCGACTGGAAAAAATGAACATTGCCAAGCAAAACAAAATACAACCAATCAATAGAAACTATGTATATTATAATAACACTACTTTATAAGATAGCGACATGCTACAACAACACGCAACATAAAAAATCTATATCTCCTTATTCACCCGCATCTGCAATAACTCTAAAACAATCTCCCATAGATGCTCATAAGGTATGACTTCTGTCTCTGCAGCATCTTCAGAGATATTCATAGGTGTCTCCACAAGCCGTTTGTAGAATTTATCTACCCGTCGCTCTATCCCTTTAGGGTGATAGTTAGCATCGGGTAGTTTCTGGAGCATCTTAATAAAGGCATTACTCCTGAGCGTCTCATCATTTCTAAGATAACGGAAAGAATACTGACCGAGTGCATCAAGCCGTCGCTGTAGCTCATCATCTTTTTTCTGGATAAATAGAAAAAGTACATGTATAATAAGGATAGCAATATTCCTACCTGATTTATCTCTTGAATAGAGTGGTACTTCATTTAGAAAACGGTTGATTCGGAAAGGACGAAGTTTATTTTTCGAATCTTCCACCTCAGTAACCTTTCCCATTTTTAGGAGTAGCTGCATGTATGCTTCTTTTATGAGCCAGGGTTCACGGAAACTCTCATATAATTTTTTTAAAGAATCTTCATTCAAAGCTTCAATTAAATACTTGTATGCCATGGTATAATTCTTTGTAGAGAGATGAGCATTAAACAAGTGATTCCGCACATTAAACCAGGCAATGTTTCCGGTACGTGGTTTTAAAGCTAGGGCTCTATTGTAGACTGTAATTGAGGCCTCAATATCACCTATAATGAATTTTGCAAGACCTAGCTTTTGTAAAAAACTAAATTCACCAGCTCGTAAAAACCCCTTTTTTGATTGAAAGAACTGTACTGCTGTATTCGAAATATTTTCTAATTTCTCATAATCCTTTTCAATGTAGTACATAAAATATAAAGCATTGAAAAGCCTATAATTATAAGTGTATGTTTGTATGTGAGATATTTTCTCTAATGTATTTAATTCATTTTTATAAAATTGTAGTCTACTATCATAGGAATGTTTGTGCTTAAGCATCTGTTGTCCGAAGAAGATAAAAGCTTTAGATGCTCTATCTTCGAGAGCTATATACTCTGAGTACTTTTCACTTAATTCTAAATATTGGCGATATTTGTTTTTGTGATAATTGTATAACCCATAATGCAAGCAGAGTTCTTTTGAGAGTAAATAAGTAAGTTCTACAATATCAAATTTTACAGATAACTGAAGAGCTTCTTCTGCTAAAGATATTGCAGTATTTCTTTTACCTCTGCCAAAAAGGATTTTCATAGCAGAAAGTAAGTGGTAAGATTTAATGGTTGCTGAAATTTGATCAGCTTTACTAAATTTTTGAACATCAATAAAGAATAAAGTATTCAATAATCGTGATCGCAACCTGGTCTTGATAGCATATAATTTTTTTTTGGCTTTGGAATCTTGGTATAATAAGTCTAGTGCCTCTTTATCATTGGCTATAGATCCGTTTACAAGTCCTTCGTATAATTGATTGGTGAGAAGTTTAGGATTTGGGTTTTGTCCCAAGACTTCTATTTTCTGTATTTTCTGCTTGCTGACCACACTCGATAAGGCTAATAGATCTTCCATATTACATAATAAAGAATATTTACTACTTTTAAAAATATAAATTATTGAATTTCAATATTTTACGATTCCTATCTATATAAATATCCAAATAAGCTATAAATATTACTAAGCATATTTGTTATTTTTTTACAATGAAATACAATCTATATTTGGATTATCAAAGAATTCAAATGGTATAAGTTCCAATAGCAAAGAAGGGCCCTTCTACATTTTAATATTGTTTATAATTATTTTAATTATTACAGATGGTGAAGATCATAGTGTCAGCCATAGCTATGGCTATAATCGTACTTCTTCTCAACCGGTATAATAATATATTCGCCGATCACGGTCTAGGAGTAATTCTGCTTGTCATTTTATCTGGCGCTATTATGGGTGTCGGTTTACAGCTATATGTACGAAGAAGAAAGTTGTAGTTTTTATATAGGACATACTTTGCATTTTATGACCATACATCCTAAGGAAATTAATATAATCTCCACTAGCTTTAATGGAACGATATAGCTTCTATTCCAGTATCGATTTCGATTTAAACTTTTATGCTCCTTCAGAGCGGTTTCCAATGGTTGCAATTAGTCATGGGGCGATGCCCCACAAGCTAATCTATGTAACCCACTTCGGGGTACTATGGAGTAACTTAAAGCATAGCCAGTCGCTTCAGTGGGATCGAGGGATGCCAGCCTTCAAGACCAGCAATTGAAGCGACAAGCTTTTTTTGGTTCGTATTTCAACGACTGGAAAAAATGAACATTGCCAAGCAAAACAAAATACAACCAATCAATAGAAACTTACTTTTTAATGTAGCGACATGCTCCAACACACTCAAAATAAAAAGAGCATAGCCCGTCGCTTCAGTGGGATCGAGGGATGCCAGCCTTCGAGACCAGCAATTGAAGCGACAAGCTTTTTTTGGTTCGTTTTTTCAGCGACTGGAAAAAATGAACATTGCCAAGCAAAACAAAATACAACCAATCAATAGAAACTTATGTATATTATAATAACACTACTTTATAAGGTTGCGACTTGCACCGAAAAAAGAGCATAGCCCGTCGCTTCAGTGGGATCGAGGGATGCCAGCACTCGCAGCCAAGCAATTGAAGCGACAAGCTTTTTTTGGTTCGTTTTTTCAGCGACTGGAAAAAATGAACATTGCCAAGCAAAACAAAATACAACCAATCAATAGAAACTTATGTATATTATAATAACACTACTTTATAAGGTTGCGACTTGCACCGAAAAAAGAGCATAGCCCGTCGCTTCAGTGGGATCGAGGGATGCCAGCACTCGCAGCCAAGCAATTGAAGCGACAAGCTTTTTTTGGTTCGTTTTTTCAGCGACTGGAAAAAATGAACATTGCCAAGCAAAACAAAATACAACCAATCAATAGAAACTTATGTATATTATAATAACACTACTTTATAAGGTTGCGACTTGCACCACGAAAAAAGAGCATAGCCCGTCGCTTCAGTGGGATCGAGGGATGCCAGCACTCGCAGCCAAGCAATTGAAGCGACAAGCTTTTTTTGGTTCGTTTTTTCAGCGACTGGAAAAAATGAACAATACCAAGCAAAACAAAATACGATCAATCAATAGTAACCTATGTATATTATAATAACACTACTTTATAAGGTAGCGATATGCGCCACGCCAACCACACTCAAAATAAAAAATCTATATCTCCTTATTCACCCGCATCTGCAATAACTCTAAAACAATCTCCCATAGATGCTCATAAGGTATGACTTCTGTCTCTGCAGAATCTTCAGAGATATTCATAGGTGTCTCCACAAGCCGTTTGTAGAACTTATCTACCCGTCGCTCTATCCCTTTAGGGTGATAGTTAGCATCGGGTAATTTCTGGAGCATCTTAATAAAGGCATTACTCCTGAGCGTCTCATCATTTCTAAGATAACGGAAAGAATACTGACCGAGTGCGTCAAGTCGTCGCTGTAGCTCATCATCTTTTTTCTGGATAAATAGAAAAAGTACATGTATGATAAGGATAGCAATATTCCTACCTGATTTATCTCTTGAATAGAGTGGTACTTCATTTAGAAAACGGTTAATTCGGAAAGGACGAAGTTTATTTTTCGAATCTTTATCTTCTTCTATTTTTCCCATCTTGATAAGAAGTTGCATATAGGCTTCTTTAATTAGCCATGGCTCTTTAAAAGATTCATAAAGGTTTTTAAATTTTGAAATGCTTAACGATTCAAGTAAGTATTTGTATGCAATATCGTATTCCTTGCATTTCAGGTGAGCATTAAACAAGTGATTTCTAATATTGAACCAAGCAGTTCCCCCTTCTCTTGGGTTCATGTTTAATGCTTCTTCGTATACTTTTATAGCCTCAATTAAATCGCCTAAGATGTATTTTGCTACACCTTGTTTTTGAAGAAAATCAAAAATACCAATTTTTAAAAACCCAGGCTTAGATTGGAAAAAAGATACCGCTTTTCCAGAAATTTCAACTAATTTCTGATAATCTTTTATCAAATAGTAATAAAAATAAAGAGAATTGTATGTATCGAAATTATATTTAAATGATGATATTTTTGTTAATGTGATTTCCAGTTCTCTTAACTCATCAATTGAATTTTGTGTGATTTCTGATTTATTGAATTTCAATATCTTTTGAGCAAGTGTTATATACATATTGGAGGCTCTTATTTCATAACTAAAAATATAAAGAAACTTTTTATGTAAATCAGCGTAATAGGCATACTTTTTTTTATTGTACTCAAACACACCATAATGTGCTTTCAATTCTTTAGTTAATAATATTATTAAATCAACAATATCAAATTTTAGACTAACTTTTAGAGCTTCATCAGCTAAGTTCATTGCAGTTTTCCTTTTTGTTCTTGATTTTAATATTTTCATTATAGCAAGTAAATGGTAGGATCTTACAGTTGCAGTTTCTTCATCGGATTTCCCAAATTTTTGAACATCAATAAAAAAAACAGTGTTTAATAGCCTATTGCGCAGTCTTCCTTTCAGTTTCCTATATTTAGAATCGACGTAAAATTGGTTGTAAAGTATTTGAACTGCATCTAAATCTGACTTGATAAGACCTGTTCTTATACCTTCATAAAATTCTTTTGTTTTCTTAGAAAGCTTCACCTCCTCGGAAATAATCTCTATTTGCCTTACTTTTTGTTTAGACACTACACTAACTAGAGCTATTAAGTCTTCCAATTTATGTTGTATTAATTAATTGATTATCAAATTATTAGAAAAAATATATTTAGTTATATTCCAATTTTAGTATATCCAATTTAGTAATTTTCTATAGTTTTTTCAAAAGTAAACTTACCCCATCTTTGTATTATTAAAATATCAATGCTCAGGAATATCCACTTTTTAAAGCTTTCTGGATTAATAATATTATGTCTTTGAGTTGTTAATATATATAAATATTAATAATTTACCCATAAATGCATGTCTCATCTTTCATATTTCTGTACTTTTTTTGAAAGATTTTTATCCCTAGATTTATGTTATTATTATAAACTAATAATAAAAAGCTATGGATATTATAATGTTAATCTTAAACGCATTTGGGATTATTACTGAGGATAGTGAATTCTAATACCAACAGTAATTTTCGAATGTAAAAATTTAAAGTACAGATTAATCAACTTTGAGGAAACTACGAGGTTGATTTTCTCTGTTGGGTATGGATTAACCTAGATAATTTGAAATATTGAATATTTAAGATTAAGGGTGTTAACAATTGTAGCTCTCTTGTTTTTTAGCTGATTACTCGAGAGCTACTTTTTTCTTCTTAATCTAATTAAATATATACAGATGATCGGACTGCTAATCTGATCGACGCTGGTTGCTTATAAAAATGTTAATGAAACTGTTCTGGAGTGATGACCAGACAAATCGTACTGAAAATGAAAGCTTACACTGTACTAATTTTGTGTAATCTTTTGAAAAACTGAATTCAAAACCTTTAGGCAAAGGTAATTTCTAAGGAAGGATAAGCATAGAACCTTATCCTTCCTTAAAACAAAAGAAAAAAATATCAAATTGATGATATAAAGTTATTCTCAATATTTAAGGGTGTTTAAAGTGTCTTTACCTGCTACAATGGTAGCGGGTAAATTTTTTTTTTGGGTTTCTGAAAGAAACTTCTTCACCTTTCTAAACAACTAGGTCTGTTGGTTTTAGGTTATAACTTTTGATTAGCTTTTCTTCTACTTTATTCTTATTATCAAAGATTCATTTTCTCTATTCGTTCTTATACCAATTCTAGTTTAGAATGACGGTAATTATTTATTTTGTTCTTTATGTTCCTTCGTTAAAAAGCCTCGCCGAACCTATGGGTTCGCCTACGTTTTTTGCCTTGATCCATTTTGAACAATTCTAAATCCTTTTCCGACATCTAAAAATAGAAATGGTATTAGTGGTATTTTGACAATGGAAGTTTTTTATTTGCCTAAAGTATGCACTTCAATGTTAAGTTATTCTTTCACTCTTGACATTCGTTCATTAATTCTTTGTATTGAGACAAAAGTATTCAAAAGTCAATTTCTAATTGCCCTCCTTTTTTCTCTTCTTGTCCCTTTTCTAAATTTGTAGCAGAAAGACCAATCAACCGAATGGCACCCATGCTTTCAATGTTGCTTTCCAATAAGTGATAGGCAATAGCTTTTATTTCCTTGGGATCTTTAATAAAATAATCTCTCGTTGTACCGCGTGTAAAATTGCTAAAATCTGCTTTCTTAATTTTCATAGTGATGGTGCGTCCATAATTTTCTGCTTTGTCGAGTCGCTCGATAAACTTATCACAGATCTTATCCATAATAGGAATGAGTTTTTCTAAATCAGAAAGGTTCTCTGAGAACGTTCTCTCTACCGCTATTGATTTTCTTTTGCGCATTGCTTTGACAGGTCGGTCATCTATCCCTCTTACAATATCATAGTAGAAGATACCTGACTTACCATAACGTTGGGCAAGTTCTAGTTTTGTAAACTGCTTAAGATCTGCACCTGTATGGATGCCATGAGCTTGCATCTTCCTCGCCGTCATTTTTCCGATACCAAAGAACTTTTGTATTTCCAGTTTTTCTATAAAGGCGATGGCCTGATGGGGCTTTATAATAGATACACCATCTGGTTTTCTGAGATCTGAGGCAATCTTTGCAAGAAATTTACAATAAGAAATACCAGCAGAACAAGTAAGAGCCGTCTCTTCATAGATTCTGTTTTTGATCTCATGCGCGATATCTGTTGCATAGCGCAGATCTGTCTTGTTGATCGTAACATCTAGAAAGGCCTCGTCCAAGGAGAGTGGCTCTATAAGATCAGTATACTCCTTAAAGACCGCACGTATTTTCTGTGATACTTCCTTATATGCTTCGAACCGCGGGGGCACAAATATAATGTGTGGACACAGGGCTCTAGCCATATAGCCTGGCATAGCTGACTTGACACCATATTTTCTAGCTTCGTAACTTGCTGTGGTTGTTACACCACGTTTTCCACCGCCACCTACGGCGATAGGTTTGCCTCTGTATTCTGGAAAATCCCGTTGCTCTACAGAGGCATAAAAGGCATCCATATCTACATGTACTATTTTACGGTAATCGGAGAAATGGGTCTCACCACTCATCTTATATTATTGCGCTAGAGAAGAAAAGTATTGTACCATTTCTGCACGTTCTTCTTTACTTATTCTTGCTTCAGCATGTAGGATAATATAGGCGAGTAAGGGCATCTCCGTTGCTTCAGTTTTTGTAGCACATGCTTCCATCTTATGATGCTTTTGTTCCGCATCATAATTTCCCCAGGTAGAAAAGTTGAGATGTTCTCGTCCCTCATCTATGTGTCCTTTTATCCACCAAGATATAGGAGCTACTTCCGTATACCATGGATGACTGGTCTCATGCGAATGACAATCATAACAGGCTCCTCTTATAAGCTCAGTCATATCAGGATCAGTCTGTTGCATAGCAAAGAAATCTTGTCCTGCAGGGAGCGGAGGGTTTTCGTTGTCTACACGTTTAAGCTGGGCTAGTATAAGAAACACAAGGAGGGCTAGTAATATATATCGAAGGATCTTCTTTTTATTCATGCCATAAAATTACTGATATTTTAGGAAGTTTATGTCCATAATACTTATTGCCTTGTTATGAAGCAAGATTTCTCCCATCTGGTCGAAATTTGGACAAAGGGATATTACTAGATTCCTCGATGCATTGCTCTCGCTCGGTATGACAAAAATGTAAACGAATTCCTTGCCATCGTACTCGAAATGAGTAATACCATTTCTATTTTTAGATGACGGAAAAGGATTTAGAATTGTTCAAAATGGATCAAGGCAAAAAACGTAGGCGAACCCATAGGTTCGGCGAGGCTTTTTAACGAAGGAACATGAAGAACAAAATAAATAATTACCGTCATTCTAAACTAGAATTGGTATAACCCACAAAAGTGGGAGATATACAACTACTGGTCTACTAAACTGATGAGGCCTAAGCAATATTAAAATATAAATCTGTCTATAGCTAGATTATTCGTTCAAGGTTTACATGGTAAAAAGTCCAGCTCATCGCTTTAGCTGGAATAGGGAAGCCAGCCTTTATAGCTAAGCTATTATTATCTATCCGTCCTGAACATCCTCTAACTTATCCAGCTCTAACTCATCATTAAATACATAATCGTTTCTGACAAACTCACACCAGTAGCAATATTCATCCTCACATAATTGATTGAATTTATGGTCGTGAATATTCTGCCATGTTTCTTTAATTTGGGTTCCTACTATGTCTATATGTTCTGGCTTGACAACAATTTTCTCATTTTTGAATTCGCCCGTTTTTCTGTCTGGCTCTACAAAATCTATAAAACCAGCATTCATAATCCAGTTATACTTTTTATCAGAATCTATCAGAATTCTATAGTACACAATCTGACGCCAGTAGTCTCCACCCAGCTCATTTTTTTCGCTTATAGGATAGAGTTTCTTTTTGGTATCGGGCTTATCCCATTTTCCCGTTTTGAAGTCCACTACATTGACATAATCCTTATATACCTCTACCTTATCTAGTACGCCCTTTAGAGGCACGCCCTGGTATTCTGCATGATCTATTTTTATTTCTAAAGCGTAGTCTTCTACCACCGCCTCCATGATCATATTAGCATCATAATACTGAGGGAGTATCAGGAGACCATAATCTGTAAGATCTTTATATTCTTTTTGGGTAAAATGAGAACGGTGCTCTTTCATTCCCTGGATATAGTACTTGTTTAGCGATTCTTTGCCTGGCGTTTTTCCTCTCTTTTTATCCTCGTAGTATAGTTGTAAAGCCTTATGAATAGCTCTACCAAATCCCATATATTTATTTCTGGCAGTAGGCACTTGCAGTATGGTGTCAAAATAAAAAGACATCGGACATTTTAGATATTTATTGAGTCCTGTTACACTAAGTTTGTAACGAGTTAATATCTTATCGATAAGATCATGATCGATGAGTTCTATCTGTTTGTTTACCTTGGTGAGACAAAGTGCTTGGAACTCGTTGATGATTTCTAGACCCACTTTTGAGGTGGTTATTTCTAGGGAAGTTGCCCCTATTATCTCATCGATAAACTGGCTAGGCCCTAGCTCTTTTCCCGCTTCTGTTTGCTGGCTGTAAGAAATTTCTAGATAGGTCTTAGCCCTAGTCATAGCAACAAAAAATAGTCGTCGCTCATCTTGTGTGTTACTTTCTGTATCCTCATTGACATTTTCAGGATAAGAATAGGAGCTGTAATTTCTAGCGTTTTTATCCCATATATTTTTTGTACAACCTATTAGAAATACTTTGTCAAATTCTAGACCTTTAGCAGAATGAGCCGTTATAAAATGTATGCCCTTATCAGAGTGTATAATCTTATTAATCTCTAATTTCAGACCACTGTCTTTCATTTTTTTTATAGTCGTCAGAAAATCGATAAGCTTCATATCTGGTTGCTTATTGCTCTCTTCTTTGATATGATCAAACAAAGTACTAATCACCTGTAGCAGCCATGTTTTTTGTGGATGCTGCAGGATGGATTTAAGTATATTTCCTTCATTCAGTACATTCTCAAATAAGCTTTGTAGCGTAACATTAGCTATGTCAGCCGTCCACTTACTTAGCAGGCCATCCACATGCATGAGGTCATCTACCCCTTGTATACCTATTTCCTCCAGCACTTCCTTATTGCCCATAGTCTCTCTATAGAATGGAGATTTGTCACTTCCTCCTTCCCTACAGTGCAAGGCTAATTTTGCAATGTCTCTAGTTTGTACATGTAAAAAATCATAGTGCAACAATTCGAAAAGTAGTACTTCTTGGGCGTTGGGTTTGTTATATTCTGACTGGATATATGTCAATATTTTGAGTAGATTATCCACTAGCGGTAACTTCAGGATATCTATCTTCCTTTTGATATTGAGCGGCACCTGTTTTTTTTCCAGCACCTCTACCATTTTCTCTATCTGCTTATGCTGTCTATAGATGATGGCCATGTCACTCATATCTTCCCCCTTATCATGCATAGCTGATATTTTCTGTACCAGTGCAGCTTGTTCGCATACTACATTATCGTAAGAGAGAATGACAGGATCATTATTGGTAGATGCTGCGGGACCAGAAGCTAGCAGTTGCTTACTGATGTTTAGCTCAGGTTCATTGACTAGCCGTTCAGTATTGAACCCGATGAGTGCCGAGCAAGCATCTAGTATCCTCTGAGAAGATCTATAATTTTTTTCTAAGACAATAATATCAGGTGTGTGCTTATTTTTAAAATCTTTGATATTATCTACATTGGCACCTTGGAATTTATAGATAGCCTGGTCATCATCTCCCACCACAAAAGCATTAGGAGAATCTATAGATCCAGAAAAAAGCAGCTCTAATATTTTGTTCTGGGCCCCGTTGGTATCTTGGTACTCGTCTACAAGAAAATACTGATATCGTTCCTGATAACTGGCCAGTAGATCTGGATCATTTTCGAAGGCCTTAAGCACCCATAAGATCATATCCTGATAATCATATAAACCTTTCTCATTCATAATATGGTTAAAAGAAGGAAAGAGCTTTATACCAGCCGCAAGTTCTTCGAATTTCTTACTGAAGCTTGCCCACTTGTTTTCATTGAAATCTCCTTTTACATAAGTCTTCCCTCTAGCTGTAGTTTTTCTCTTGTATATAAAATCTTCACTTTCTTTTTTCTCTATTAGAAATTGCTCTAGACGTTCCTCAAATGTTTTGACATCCAGATCTTCTTTCTTCATCAGCGCAAACAAATTAGCTAGTCTCTTGTGCTCAAAAGTAGGATCGCCTTTCAGTCTCTTCAGGATATGATCTGTAGGTAAGTCATCGATCAGTTCTGTATAAACATCTATTTTTTCTAGATCACTTATAGCCTCTAGTTTTCTATAATTGCCAAAGATGTTTAAGTTTTCCTGAATCACCTGATTACAAAAACCATGGAAGGTATAGATGTGAACCTTATGTGCTTCAGGTCCTATAATCTCTACTAATCTTTTTCTCATCGCGATGGTCGCCGCCTCTGTGAAGGTAAGGCATAACATGTTATGCGCTGAGATATCAGACTGCTTAAGTATCTGTCCTATTCTGACTGCCAGGATTTGTGTTTTTCCTGTACCAGGACCTGCGAGCACCATAACGGGACCCTCGGTAGCCTCTACAGCAGTTCGCTGTTCAGCATTAAGCTTATCGAAATTTATATTGAATACTTTCTCGTACTTTTTTCTAATGTTATTGTGGTGCTCCATCGTTAATGTAAAGTTAAAAATCGCTCAATAAGTTAAACATAGTTTATAAAATCTAGTCCTACACAATAATGTATCTATTTTTTCTTTTATTGGTATACATTGTTGGATCAATGAATGTAGCAAAAGAGTTTATTTAGCGAACCAGAAAAGCGTTTTTTATTCACTAATAAAACTTTATGTTATGAAGAAAGTACCTACTATTATTCTACTTGCTTTTTCACTAGTGTGTCTCGTCAGTCTCCAGGTACATGCGATTAGTCCTGAGATTTTACAAACCCTAGACTATCATGAAAAACTGATAGAGGAGGGAATATATTACGGAGATATTTCGCCCAAAGAACTGAGAAAGCTAGATAAGCAGCAAGCTAAGATCAGAAGAGCTATAGATCGTCTTCAGGATAGCTACCGAATTACCTATAAAGATCTTGCACGCATCAGAAAAATGCAGAACAAAGCAGAAAATAAGATCTACGAAAGCTTAGGGATTAGAAGAGATCGACAGATTAATTACAGCAATTATCCTAGGCGACAGAATCGATCATATTTCAATAATTATAATCGACGGAATAATGACAGACAGCGTAGTCGTCGTTCTAGAAATAATAGAAACTACTGCGGATAGTTCAGAAAAATAATACATCCTTATACTCTATATAATAAGAGGAATCTGTAAGAAACAGATTCCTCTTATTATTAAGCCAACTATTTATAGGATTTGCTTACTCCAACTTATACTACCTCCTAAGAAGAATTAAATATTTTTTGATTTGCAGTGATTGTTTTATATTCGTGTAAACATATAATTAAATGGTTTTCTATCGACAAAGAAATTACCTATCGTTTTTTGTATTTTCAGTGGCCTTCCTTATCCTAGCCTCTTGTGGTAAAGAAGAGGTAATAACATCAGTGGAGGATGAAACAGAAATCTTGTATTCTTTTTTTGTAGCTGGACATGTATATGGGGCACCCGGAGTAGATAATGTTGGTGTACATCCCCCGTTCAAAAATCATTTTGATATACTACAGAATGATCCACTGGTAACGCTCGGTGTTTTTACAGGAGACATCGTATTGACTGGAAATGAGACGAACTGGAACGAGATAGATGATGATGTCAATACACTCGGAGTTCCTGTCCACTTTGCCGTAGGTAACCATGATATGTCTAATAGGGAATTATACGAATCCAGATATGGGAAAACTTACTATGACTTTATAGAAGAGGGAGATTTATATATCTTTCTTGATCCCAATATAGACGAGTGGAATATTTCTGGAGATCAATTAGATTTTCTGAAGTCATCACTCTTACAAGCAGATGCAGTAGATAATATTTATGTTTTTTTTCACCAATTGATCTGGTGGGAGGATAATAACATATATAAGAATGTTGCTCTCAACTCTTTGCAAGGAAGAGCAGAGAATATTAATTACTGGACAGAGATAGAGCCGCTCTTCAATGGGTTAGATAATTCCGTCATTATGTTTTCTGGAGATGTGGGCGCTAATCCTACAGGTGACGAATTCGTATATCATACTTACGATAACATTACGGTTATTGCTAGTGGTATGGGTGGCAATGTGAGAGACAATATTATTATCATAGATGTCCATAAAAATAAAGAGATAAGGTATAGATTGGTTGCGCTTAATGGGGATGATATTAATGCACTAGGGGAACTGGAAGCTTATACTTTATAGCGTTTTCTATCGAAAAGAATTTTTATAACATTTTTTTCTAAAACTAAATAATAGATTAAGCGTTACAGTAATATTCTAATATCTACAAAATGAATTCTACAGAAAAACGAGATGAGGTGCTCTTAAAAATAAGACCTCTGATACCCTCAGCTAAGGTATCTGATAAGATGAGTGCGGCAGAAAAGTTTCAGAATTCTACTCTTCGACCTGTGATAAAACTTCAGCACACAATGTTGCTATTAGCTTTTAGAAATTATCTGCAAAAACATAAGGTAGCTTACTACTCACTAAATACAGAAAATAGGAAAAAGTATATCGAAAAGATTTTTTCTACAGATGTCAATTTTAGAAATCAGTTAGGAGGTATGATCATAGGCCAGTTTACAGAACAAGAATATAAAGATTTTCATTTACAGTCTGATCTGAGAAAGCGACTTATAAATCTAATAAAGCAAAGAATTCTGAGTCAGGTACATGTATTGTGATAAGGCATGTACCCTATGCTTCAGCTTAGCGTATTACAAACTAATCTAACAATAGGGGATCCAACTCTACCCTTCCTACTATATAATCATTATCCTTATGGGCATATAGTGTAGCCGCCACTGCACAAAATATAGGCATAATGATAGCGCCTACTATAGGAACAATCAAAATTACATGTGCTGCAATGCCCAGCATGACCGCTGCACCCATATTCTCCTTGGTTAACGCAGCGCTTTCTTTTATAGTCAATCCGAATTGCTCATTATAATTATCAAAAAAAGCAAAACCTAAATAATAGGAGTAGACAAAAAACATAGGGATATTCGTAAAATCAGAAAGCCCTATAATACCAAAGAGAATTTTTAGAATAACTAAGGGTATAAGACCTAATATAAAACTGCGGATAACAACCTTGACCATTCTTATTTCTGCCCTAAGGAAATCTTTTGCATCTAAGTTGATCTCCTGATTTCTTAGTATGCTTAAAGTTCTTACAGCGACATGAAACATGAGCACCTCTAGAACAATGAGCAAAAGATACTTTATCCCTCCTGAAAAAAATATCTTATCGCCTTCCAGTAGCAATAAACCAAAACCAGATTTTTGTACTCTTGCCCCATCTTCTGCTAGTGCGTCGCTAATAAAGGTAGGATCTAAGAGTCTAGAAAAAATTATTATACTAAACAAAATAGAAACTACAACCGTCAATACTAGTATCCATCTATTTTTAAAAAAACCTCTCCATAGCTTATGCTTTTTGATGAAATCATAAGTCTCCGTCAAGATAGAGAAGCAATCTATCGCCTGATGCAATGCTTTGAAAACGATGGGTCTTTCGCTCATATTAGAAATATAGTCTCAGGTAAATATAGATGTAAAATTTTGTTTTACTACAGAATATTATCACACTTTACAGTGATATACATATTCCATGGGAATACCTACTAAGCTTTCTATAGCTACTGAACTGAAATTCTTCTCTAGGTATTTTTTGAGTCTTTTAGAATACATGATCTGACTGAAGTAAGCATTAGGTTGCAAAGCCTTCTTGATGGTTTGCATGATCATATCTTGTTTCTCTGCTGAAAATATAGTTAGCGGAATAGAAGAAACAATTCCATCTATGGGGGTTTTTATATGCTTATCTAATGCTTCCGCTCCATCATTAATGATGACAAGTCTTTCGTCTTTTATATGTTTTTGGACATATTCACAGAACTCCTTATTCACTTCAAAGGAGTAAAGCTTAGCATGTATATCTATTTTAGAGAGGATCTCTTGGGTTATATTTCCATGACCTAATCCGAATTCTACGAATATCTTCTTACCCTTCTGCGGTAGTTTAGAGCTGATCTCTATACCTAGTTTTCTGCTTGTCTGATACAAGGCACCAGTTGTTTTGATATTTCTAGCAAGTTGTATGGCAGTGTTAAATTTGTTCATATATGCCGCTAAATTAATAGACTTTTACATTCTATTCGAGTATGTGCTTTTCTTTTTCTTTAAGATTTTAAAAAGTGGAACTTACACCTCTGATATTGAGGTTTCTCTATTCCTCATATAAAAATATAAACCTCCAAATGCTAAGATTAAGATGGCAGGGAAAAATGCAAGATTATCTAAGGTAGCTAGACCTGCAGCTGTTTTTGCAGCTTCCTCCGTCATACCATTTGCAAGGGCTTCAGCTTTTGCATCATCTAACCATCCCCCTATAATAGGATTCCATATAGACAGACCGAACATTCCTGCGCCACCTATCAAGGACATACCAAGAGCTCCCGTTTCTGGTAGGTATTCTCCTACAAATCCGATCATAGTAGGCCAGAAGTAGGTCAAACCAATAGCGAAAATTGCTGTTGAAAAATAGATCATTACACCAGTTGTATTCAGTAATAAAAATATACCTATCGTAGAAACAATAGCTGATCCCCAGAGCACACCTGCAGGATTAAACTTATGTACTATAGGACCAGCAAAAAATCTACCTACAGCCATAATACCTGTCCAAAGTGCGAGAATAAGCATAGCATTTGCTCCTGCGTTACCTAGAATTTTTTCTACCCATTGTCCTGTTCCTAATTCGGATGTCGCTGTAAGGGTCATACAAACTGCCATAAACCAAAATAGAGGTGACTTGAAAATAGCAGCAAAATTAGCGGCCGTATCAGATTCTAGTTCTACAGTATCTGGGAAGCGTTGTCCAAAAATTAAGAATCCATAGATAAGTGTAGGTACGAGCATAACAGCAATCTGTAATTGCCAGCCCATGTCTGTTCCGCTCATAAAAGTAGATATCAAGGCACCGATAACGATACCTCCTGGAAACCAAACATGAAATTTGTTCAGCATAGTTGTTTTGTTATTGGGAAACATATCCGCAATCATAGGATTACAAGCGGCTTCTACTGATCCATTAGCAAAGCCTATGAAGAAGGTAGAGATGATCAATCCCCAAAATCCAGTAGCAAATATGGTAAGCAATAATCCCAGTAAGTGTCCTATAAATGCTACCCACATAAGCTTACGAGGTCCCACAGAATTGTACAATAAACCGCCCAAAATCATAGCTACAGGAAATCCTAGAAAGGCCATAGAATTTACCCATCCCAGCTGTGTATCATTTAAGCCAAATTCTGTGTTGAGCTGTCCTAGTATACCTGCTCTTATAGCAAAGGTCATTGCCGTTACAATCAGCGCTAGGCAACTAGCATTAAATAGTCTCGAATTGTTAACTGTACTCATCTATATTGGTTATTTAACGTAATATAAAATAATTCGGAGTAGATTAAGAACTAGCATACGAAATTCTAAAAGTTAAGCTTGTGCAGAACTTAAACTAGATATAAAAAGCTAGCCCCCCTTTCCCGTAATTAAAGATCATCTGAAAAAACAATGCATTCGTCGGTAATTCTTTTAAACATTCCTCAAACAGCTTATTATACAAAGTATTAAGCAATTTGCATCAACGTAAAATTAAAAATATTGTAAAATGAAAAAACGAATCCACTCTTTTTTATTTATCATTGCAGTTCTTATAAGTAACAATATGAACGCACAAGAAACCGAAAAACAATTACCTGGAAACACGGCACTTCCCTCCTCAGAGATGGAACTCAATAAGTTAGCTGCACTAGACAAGGGCAGCTACAATTATTCTGTATCAGATTACTTTGCACGACCTAAGCAATCTTCCTTTCAGTTTTCTCCTGATGGAAAGTACTTCTCTTACAGAGAGAAAGATGGCAAAGCCAAAAATCATGTTTTTGTAAAAAATACCGCTACGGATGAGGTCAAAAGAGTAATCGTAGAAGATGAGGAACTGATCAGAGGATATGGCTGGGCTAATAACAACAGACTTATATATGTCAAAGATCAGGGCGGAGATGAAAACTATCAACTTTTTGCTGTCAATGTAGACGGAAGTAATCCCCGATCTCTAACACCCTATGAGGGTGTAAGGGTGAATATACTGAATATTATGCGTGATATTCCAGAAGAGATGATCATAGAAATGAACAAGGATAACCCGCAAGTATTCGAACCCTATAAGATCAATATCGAAACGGGAGAAATGGAAAAACTCTTTGAAAATAAAGATGCTACAAATCCAATCTCTGGATATGAATTTGATAAAGATGGAGACCTTCGTGGTTATACGCAACAACAGAACGGCACGGATTACGTCCTCTATTATAGAACCAGCGAAAATGCTCCTTTCCAGGAGATCATAAAAACAAATTGGAGGGATCAGTTCTCTATATCGGGTTTTGACTACAATTCTGATAATCCACATCAGGCTTATGTACTGACCAACATAGAAAATAATACACTAGAGATCGTACTCTATGATCTGAAAGAAAACAAAGAGATCAAAAAAATATTCAAAGATGATGTCTACGATGCTGGCGGTATGCGTAGATCGAGAAAAAGAAACTACGAGGTAGACTATTACTCATATGAAGGAGAAAAAGATGTCATCATCCCTGTCAGCGATACCTACAAAAAATTACATGCGAAATTCGAAGCACAGTTCGGAGATAAATCATTCTCTATTTCTAGCGCTACAGATGAAGAAGACAAGTTTCTAATCTATGTGTACAGTGATAAATTATACGGGAGTTACTATCTGTATGATAATACGAAAGATGAGTTCAAGAAACTACTGGATCTAATGCCTCAGCTCAAGGAAAAAGATATGGCTGAGATGCGTCCAATAGAATATAAAACTAGAGATGGACTTACTGTACATGGATACATCACCATTCCTAATCATGTCAAGGAGGGAAAAAAACTCCCTATGATTGTCAATCCTCATGGAGGCCCTTATGGACCTAGAGATAGCTGGGGATTCAATCCTGAGACACAGTTGTTTGCGAGCAGAGGATACGCTACTTTACAGATCAACTATAGAGGTAGCGGAGGCTATGGTAAGGAATTCTACCTAGCAGGTTGTAAGCAGATAGGAAGAAAAATGTTGGATGATCTAGAAGATGGTGTAGCCTATGTCAAAGCTCAAGGCTGGGTAGATGAAGATAGAATAGCCATCTATGGCGGATCGTATGGTGGACTAGCGACACTCGGTAGTTTAGTAAAAACTCCAGACCTGTATACCTGTGGCGTAGATTACGTAGGGGTATCTAATCTGTTTACCTTTTACAAATCATTTCCTGCTTACTGGAAGCCTTACCTAGCACAGGTGTTCGAGCAATGGTATAATCCTGAAGACCCTACCGAAGCAGAAATCATGAAGGCTGTATCTCCAGCACTCAATGTAGAAAAAATTACTAAACCATTATTTGTAGTGCAAGGAGCAAATGATCCTCGTGTAAATATAGATGAGTCTAACCAGGTGGTGACTAATCTAAGAGCGAGAGGTGTCGATGTTCCTTATATGGTCAGATATAATGAGGGTCATGGATTCGGTCATGAAGAAAATAGAATAGAGTTGTATACAGCTATGCTAGGCTTCTTTTCTAAGTACCTAGATGAGCAGCCAACAAAAGGATAATTTTTCAAATTTACAGTTTTATAATCGTAAAGATTATTATTATTATTAGTACGTTGGTTTTTGACCATTAAGTTGAGTAAGCTTAATGGTCATTTTTTATGTATTCCTTTCTCCTTTTGGAGGGAGTTGCTACAGATCGAGGGATGTTTTTTTTAGTCTAAACAAAATACTCTATTCATACACTGTCTCAGTAATTATTAATCATTTTGAGCCAATCCTATTATTATAGCTAAGTCTTGTCACGATCTAGATATTCTAAGATGGTGGATCGACAAGGAACCTAAGTATATATCTTCCTTCGGGTCGCTATCCTAGAACTGACCCGCTGAAGCTTTCATGATCATGCAGAAATTTCTTCTGGTCACGGAGGAGGCGATTATGGACTCATGCAAGATTTTCTCCATGCTGTAGACAAAAAAGATGTGAACCTACTCAGTTCTAATCTAGAGGCATCTATGGAAAGTCACCAGATAGGTTTTCTAGCAGAGCTAATACCAATTCTAGTTTAGAATGACGGTAATTATTTATTTTGTTCTTCATGTTTCTTCGTTAAAAAGCCTCGCCGAACCTATGGGTTCGCCTACGTTTTTTGCCTTGATCCATTTTGAACAATTCTAAATCCTTTTCCGTCATCTAAAAATACAAATGGTATAAGTCGAATAAGTTAGAAGACGATGCAGGTGGATAATTGATGAAAAAAATTCGGATAAACCACGATTAGTATTATAATTATCTTCCTAGGAGTAGTTAATATATTTTCCTACCGAACCATTTGTAAGCCATCATAAATACACCCGCGTCAGTGATAGTAAGGAGCCGATAGGCGTCACGCGTTAGCGAGACCGGAACGAATGTGGAGTCCTGCATAGCACGCCAGGACGCCCAAATAAAACAACAATTATTTATTTAGGGATTGTAAGATTTCTAAAGACCTCAAATCTTTAAAACCTTCTACATGCAACTTATAAAAAAGCATTAGTTGATCGAGTAAGGCACGACGTTCTGTCTTTGTAAAATCTAGATTTTTTATGGTTTCCATATTAGCAAACATTAGCAGATAGAACTGATTACTATCGTGCTGATCTAGGGTATACTTTTCTTCTGCATCGGAGAAAAAACTGCCATGCTGTAAACTGAAAAATGTGCGCTCTTCTGTGTAATCATCCCTGGGTTCAAAACCCAAAAAGCTAGATAGATTCATGGCAAATACCAAGGGGATAAATTTCAGTACAGAGGATTCCGCTTGGTCTACAAAGACGAGCCAGCTATGAAGAAAATTAAACAACTCTGGATTGGCTTCTTTTTCCTTAATGGTATTTCTCGCTAGATCTATTATAAATATACCTAGATTAGACCGCACAATATGGAAAGGTAACTGTCGATAAATATATGCATTATTAGCTTCCTTAATACGGCTTAACTTATTACTATCTTTTTCGTATGCCAGGATTTGCAGAATATGCATAACTTGGTACAAACTGGCTTTTGACTTAGCTCTAGAAGATCTCACGCCATTGACGATGAAGGAACGCAATCCTTTTTCTTCCGTATAGATATCCATGATAAGGCTGGTCTCTCCATATTTTATATTCCTGAAAACGATGCCTTTAGATTTGTACAACATAATTATTCTATACCCCAGTTATCTATGGGATCTTGTTTGTATTTTTTCTTAGTTTCTATACGCTGTTTCTGGCGCTGCCATATCAGTGTAGCAATGCCTACATGGGGAGGAATAATAGCACTTAGATCTAGTGCGGCATTTATCTTTGCCTCAGCTACATCTAGACGATATAAGTAACTCATCAGGAGTTCTATATTTCGTTCCATTAGTTCCTCCACGCGTTCTGAAATCATATGGATCATTTGCTCATCCGTAGGCGTTTCTTGACCTTCTATAATTTCGTCGAAAATGCTATTTATATTTTGAGACACGCTATTTTACTATTTTGTGTTCTGACAATATTGCCTCCATTAATTGTCTGTTAGGGCTTAGTCTAGGAATCTTGTTCTGTCCACCATACTTCCCTTCTTTTTTCTGCCATCTTAGAAAAGTCCCTGGAGGAACAAGCTCTATGTTTAGATTTTCTAGAGCCATAGACTTATAACGTTTTGCCTCATAGTCAGCGTTCAATGATTGGAGTTTTTTATCTAGTTCTTCTGCAAAACGCATGATTTCTCTGGGCGCTTCTACAAACTCTATAAGCCAGTCATGACAGCCTTTTTTTTCCTGATTCATATAACTCGGAGCTACAGTATACTCTGAGATATGAACCTTATATTTTTTACATAGGTCCGCTATCGCCTGTTCTACATTATGTACCATAAGTTCTTCACCAAAGGTATTAATATACTGTTGCGTCCTCCCCGTAACCCGCATCCTGAATGGCAAGGTGGAGGTAAACTGAATGGTATCTCCTACTATATACCTCCAGAGTCCTGATCTATTACTGACTAAGATAACATAGTCTATATCGACCTGTACCTCCTCTAGTGGAATAGCCTGTAAATCATCATTATGGAATTTGCTCAATTCTATAAATTCGAAAAAATTCTGATTATCCACCAGTAGCAACATATCATTTCTATCTAGCTCATCTTGCAAGGCGAAGAAACCTTCAGAGGCATTGTATACTTCTAGGAAATGAAAGTCCTTACTAGGAAAAAATGTTTTGAATGTTTCTCTATACGGCTCAAAAGAAACACCTCCGTGTACATAATATTCAACATCGGGCCATACTTCGTGCATATTTTTCTTACCCGTTTTTTCTAATATCTTGTTTAGTAAAACAATACTCCAAGTTGGTACTCCTGCTAATAAAGAAACGTCTTCCTTAGCGCAAATATCTGCCATCTTATCTATCTTCTCTTCCCAGTCTGGCAGTAGCGCAGTCTCAAAATCTGGAGTGTATACCGGTCTGCCTGCGGGGGGGATATGCTTGATCGTTATGGCTGATATGTCGCCGATCATAGATTTTGGATTCGCTTTATATGGCTCTAGAGTTCCTCCCATAAGCAAGTTCTTCCTTGCAAATATTTTAGTCTCAGGAAGCTGGCGATAGAGAAAACTCACCATATCCCAGTTTCCTTTAATATGGTTACGAAACAAGAATTCGTTAGTTACCGGTATATATTTACTCCTATCATTAGTTGTACCAGAAGACTTAGCATACCACTTCACCTTACCACGGCATAAGACATTGCTTTCTCCCATCATCATTCTGTCGATATAGGGAACTAGGTTCTCGTAGGTATTGATCGGAACAGCAGTCTGGAATGCTGCGTATCTATCTACTTGAGACAATCCATGATCCTTTGCATATTGTGTATTTAAATTATAATGAAGTATTTTCTTAAAGATATCTGCCTGCGCTTGTATGGGTTTCTCTAAGATGTAGGCCAACTCCTTATATCTATATTTTAGATACCCGTGGATGATATTATTGAAAACTGTATTAATGAACATCTATAAGAAACCTCATCGGTGTTAATGATAACCCAATGTAAAGAATTAAAGATAGAAAGCGTAATCACTATGTAGGATTAAAATTAGAAAGGAACTATGAAATATAAGACATACTCACTTCTGGGCATAAAAAAAAGACTTCAAATCATTACCTGAAATCTTTTTTTCGTTATACATAAACACCCTTATATACAAGACTCCAAAATTCGTCCGTACCCTCTCCCACCCTGTCTACAGATCCTATACAAGTTGACTACAGAATCCATACATCTATCTAAAAACAGAAAAGGAAGCCCTCTTTATGTAATCTACTTTACATAAAATGGCTGAGCTGCAAGAAAAGGCTCTATGAGTTATATAGAAATGTGATCCGTATATTGACTATATCTAGCCAGTAGAATCTTAAGTTTAGGCGCTATATAAGTTTTACAAAAGGGTTTCGACGGATCTTTTCTGTAATAATCTAAATATTTCTCTTCATTAAGCTTAAAGATTCCAGCAGGTAAAACCTGAGTGATCAACTGCTTGTTGAACTGGTCCTGCAACTCTCCTATTATCGAACGAACCTCTTTCTTATCACTTTCTGAATAGTAGTACACCGCGGATCTGTATTTTTCTCTCATGGCATGATCTGAAGTAGAACTATGTGTATGTAAATGAATTTCTATCAGAACATCTATGCCAATAAGAGCATCATCATAATGTATAACAACAGCTTCAGAAAAATGTGTCGGCTCATGCTTCGTCGCTAGCCATCCTTGCTCTACCTGCTGTACGCCTACCAAAGAAATAAAAATGGCCTCTGTACACCAGTGGCAAGCACCACCTAAACCTATCTTATTTAAAACCTCCATAAATTTTAGATAACTATATATACACAAAGATCGTCATCTTATTCTGTAACTATGATGTAAATAAAATAAACTTCCATACACCAAAAAACACGACTACTTACATCTTCATAATAAGTTGCAGCGAAATTATTTTTTAAACGAAAAAAAAATTTAGCTATGTCAGTATCTACAAAAAAATCATGGGATAGATATAGATTCCTTACTTTACAAATAGGATTTATATGCTCCCTTACATTTGTTATCCTCGTATTTCAGAGCACCTCTTCTTCTAAGGCAAACACTGCCATCTACTTTCCTCCTGTTGTTGAAAGCACTCTGATCACACCACCAGTTACTAAGCAGCAAGAAAAGAAAAAATTACCACCTCCCATAGCACCAAAAATTACAGACCTCATAGATGAGATAAAGGACGACGAAAAAGTTTTTACAGAAGAAATTATTCCAGAGAAGAAATCAGAAGATGCTATTATTTCTAATGATCCGATCGTAGATCTTCCCGCAGTAGACACCAGTTCGTATATACCCGCTCCTATTGCGACACCTCCTGTAGCAGAAGATGTAGACGATGATCGTCCTCTTCTCTTTGCACATAGGATGCCTACACTAGGTGACTGTAATAATCTAGAAACAGAATCTGAGAGAAAAGCCTGTACGACAGAACAACTGATGAGCTTCATCTATGACCATCTTAAGTACCCTGCCCTAGCTAGACAAAATAATATAGAAGGAAGAGTTGTTGCAAAATTTGTGATCAACAAGTCGGGAGAGGTTTCTGAAATTAGAATCGTCTATGATGTAGGAGGAGGATGTGGAAAATCAGTCCAAGAAGTAATCGAAAAATTACCCTCTTGGAATCCAGGCAAACAAAACGGTAGACCCGTAAGCGTTGTGTATGATATCCCTGTAATGTTTAACTTGAAGTAAATCAACCATACAAGCATTATGATTTCCTTTCCATTTTGAACAATTCTAAATCCTTTTCCGTCATCTAAAAATAGAAATGGTATTATTGGCAGCCCGCAGGATTGGCAACTTCCTAAATAGAATTAAAATTAGGTCGAAAAAAAGAAATATTGACGCAGATAAAGAACCAATATCTCACAAAGAATTATGATCTACAAACAACAAAGACCTACTTTGGGAAAAGTAGGTCTTCTGAAAGATATCTTATATAATCTCCCTTATTTCTTATCCTGCTTCGCAAATACCTTCTTCAGTAACTCAGAACTACGCTGACTGATATCTGTTCTAATACCATCTTCTTTTTTCTCCACAAGACTGAATAATCCAGATAATGCAGAATTAGTCACATGATCTGCTAGATCAGGATTTACCTTGTTGACAAATGGTATTTTATTATACGCATTGACAGCATCCGCCCAGTAAGCTAGCGCGTTGAATTTGTCTAGAGAATTTACAATCACAGGGCTGAACTCACTGTATAGCTTATTGTTTGTCCTAGTGTTCAGGTACTGCGTTGCAGCGTTCCTATCTCCCATAAGAATATTGAGCGCATCATCGAAACTCATTCCTCTTATCGCTGTAAGAAATATGGGCCCCGCTTTCTTAGCAGCATCCTCTGCTCCACGATTTATTTTCTCTAACAATACCGCTTCTACATTAGAAAAACCCGGAATCACCTTCAACCTATCCGTCACTTTTCTCGCTTCCTCAGGAAGTAATATTTTATAGGCCGACTTATAGAAACCATCCTTAGCAGATAAGAAATTTACACTCTCTCCTACGCCGAGCTGGAGCGCTTGCTTCAGGCCTTTAGCAATTTCTGCATTGCTTAAGGGAACATCCAGTAGGTCCATAGCCCTCTGTAGATCTTTGGGATCGCAAGACATCATAAATAGGGGTATAAAAAAAGCTAGCCAGATTTTTCTCATGATACTTTATTTTTGATTTATGTCTCTATGACGTTTTTGTCATAGACTAAGTTAGTTATATGTCAGAATTTAAGAAAAGTTTAATAATCTAAAACCTCATTTCTACCCTAGCAGCCTTTACGGTCCCGCCTATTTTAGGATTCAGTTTAGAGATCGCAATTTCTCCTCCTGTCACATTGTCTAAGGCCTTAACCTTGCATATAATATTAAACGCAACGGTTTCTATAAGCTTCTGTGTATTATCCATCTCCTCCTTACAGATGGCATAGATATCCTCATAATTTACCGTATCATGAATATTATCATCGAATGCGTCAAAAGATTTCAATTCTACCTGAGCATCTATAATAAACTGATTTCCTATTTTTTGCTCCTCCTTATAGAATCCATGATAAGCATAGAATTGTAGCGCTTGTAGTTTTACCGTTGTTTTCATATGTAAGACATTATAGTTTAAAAGACCAAAAGTACATATATACCCATTGATCTTATAATTACCCTATCTATTAATTTTCCAAGACATTATAAAGCACTATTGCCTTATAATCTATGTGAATATACTTACCTTTATATTCTATTTTTACAAAAAACGATTTAAAATATAGCTATGCAATCTAACGGTACCATAGAAAAATCCTCAAAAGTTGATAAATTCCAGTTTCACGATTACTACAATGTAGATGAACTACTAAACGAAGATCATATACTGGCAAGAGATGCCGTAAGGGATTGGGTGAAACAAGAAGTATCTCCTATCATAGAAGCATATTCAGAAAAGGCAGAATGTCCTACCCATCTTTTCAAGGGTCTTGCAGATATAGGCGCTTTTGGACCTAGTCTTCCTGTGGAATATGGAGGTGGCGGAATGGATGAAATCGCTTATGGTGTTATCATGCAGGAACTAGAACGCGGAGATTCTGGCATCAGATCTATGGCATCTGTACAGGGTTCTCTCGTAATGTATCCTATCTATAGATACGCTACAGAAGCACAAAAGAAAAAATATCTACCTAAATTAGGCTCCGGAGAATTTATCGGTTGTTTCGGACTGACGGAACCAGATCACGGCTCTAATCCTAGTGGTATGGTCACCAATATTAAGGATGATGGCGATGCTTATATCCTTAACGGTTCTAAGATGTGGATCACAAATTCGCCACTAGCAGATCTAGCCGTCGTATGGGCTAAGGACGAGTCAGGTGACATCAGAGGTATGGTTGTGGAAAAAGGAATGAAAGGTTTTTCAGCTCCAGAAATCCATGGTAAACTATCCCTTAGAGCGTCTATCACGGGTGAGCTAATATTCGAAGATGTAAGAGTTCCTAAAGAAAACGTATTCCCAGATATCAAAGGACTTAAAGGACCCCTTTCTTGTCTTTCTAAAGCGAGATATGGTATCGCTTGGGGAGCTATCGGCGCGGCACTGGATTGTTATGATGCTGCCCTGAGATATTCTAAAGAAAGAATACAATTTGACAAACCGATAGGCCAGTTCCAGCTGACACAGAAGAAGCTAGCGGAGATGATTACAGAAATCACTAAAGCACAATTGCTTGCGTGGAGACTCGGATCACTCGCTAACAAAGGCAAAGCGACCCCAGCTCAGATATCTATGGCTAAACGTAATAATGTGCATATGGCATTGGAGATCGCGCGAGAAGCTAGACAGATACATGGCGGCATGGGCATCACAAACGAGTATCCCATGATGAGACACATGATGAATCTCGAGACGGTACTTACTTACGAAGGCACACATGATGTCCACCTATTAATTACAGGTATGGATGTCACGGGACTGAATGCTTTTAAATAGTTTAACAATAATAACAATTTGGGCGTGACCCCTCTATTCGTCACGTAAGAAATTATATATTGAAGGCTTGTATAACTCAGACGGGAAATACAAGCCTTCATTTATTACGGGGTCGGTCCCTTCCAGGCCTGGTCCCCAGCTCTTCACAAAAGCTCGTCACGGACTGCTCCTGCGTCGCACCTTCCAGACACCTCACGCAAAAAGAGAATTTGACAATACAATTTATCAATAAAAAAAGTAATCTTCTATTCCTATAGAATCACAAACTACTATTTTATAGTTAGCGATATTATCTATCAATATACTTCTATTATATGGTTCTTTATCACGATAATAAGCCTCTAGTTAATACTTATAATGATCATTATTTTGGAAATCGAGGGTTAAGGATCCCTATTCCGTATTTTCTATGGGGGTCGCTGAAATAAATAGATTGCTCTAGATTTCAACTAAAATTACCTAGGGCTAGATCAAGGAAGCTTGGTTAAGTAAAATTAAAAAGGTCTGGCCCAGTTTTCTTAATAGCTTCCGATTTTCATTTTATAGTATTGTTCTGGTGATTCCTCTATGATTGATTGGAGTTTATTGCTTACTTTTCAAATAACTTTACTGAATAGATCATTTAATACCAATTCTAGTTTAGAATGACGGTAATTATTTATTTTGTTCTTCATGTTTCTTCGTTAAAAAGCCTCGCCGAACCTATGGGTTCTTTGCTAGCCCGCCCGCTTAGCGGTTCTCATTTAAAGCACTATCATACTTTATTCGACTACGTCGAACTCATTCGTTCTTGCCTTGATCCATTTTATACAATTCTAAATCCTTTTCCGTCATCTAAAAATAGAAATGGTATAAGGCCAAAAATCGAATCTCCTAGTTTTTTTAGCCGTGCTGTCTATATGCGCTATTCGGTAACTTTAATGTCATATCTCTCTATTATCGAATTTAATTAGCCTGCTGCTTTAAAAAATTGTACTATTTATCAATAAAAACATAGATTCAGTCTTAAAATCAAGGTTAAGAAACTTATAAATCTTTATATTAATGTAACAAATTATGCACTTTTGACATTATTAGTGTAATTAAGAAAAATATAGCTTTGAAAAATATTTACATATTTTCTGTGTTCGCTTGTATCTCTTTATTGCCATTTGTAAGTTATGGCCAAGTAGATATAGAATTAAAGAATCCTTCATTCGAGGGATATCCTACGCAAGGAACTTTTATATCACCTAACCTTCCGACTCCCCTGCCAAAGGGGTGGTATGATTGTGGAAGAATCTATTTTCCTGAAGAAACACCACCTGATGTACATCCTAATAATTACTGGGAAAATACGGTTATGCCTAGCGATGGAGAAACCTATTTAGGTCTCGTCGTAAGAAATAACGAAACCTGGGAATCGGTTTCACAAAGACTGAACACACCGCTAAAGAAGGATCAGTGCTACACTTTTTCTATAGATCTGGCCAGATCTAATAATTACTGGAGTAGGTCAAAAGATGGCACGGACAATGTTTCTAACTACAGCACGCCAGCTGTACTACGAGTATGGGGTGGAACAGGTTTCTGTAATACAGACCAGCTTCTTACCGAATCTATACCGGTAACTAATTCTGACTGGAAAAGCTATACTTTCGAAATAGAAGTCAATTCTAATTATAGATTTATAACTTTTGAGGCCTTCTACAAGACGCCTATTCTAGAACCCTATATAGGACATATTCTACTAGATAATATTTCTACTTTCAAAGCGTATAATTGCAATGAAGAGCCTATATTAGCAGCCGCTACAACTCCTACTACTCCTGAAAAGAAGGCCCCTCCGCATAAAAGAGCTAAGAAAAAAGAACCTAAAAAGATAGAAAAGGAAACTCCCATTGTCACGGAAGTGGATTCAAAGAAGTCCCTACCTAAGAAAAAAATCATGGAAGAACTAGATCGTAAAAGCATGAAAAAAGGCCAGAAGATCACCATGAAAAATCTATACTTTGCGGCAGATAGTGATAGCATAGAAATCAATTCTTATTACGTATTAGATGAACTATTCGACTTTCTCAAAGATAATAGTGATATCAGAATAGAGATAGGAGGTCATACGAATGGAGTCAAAGGTATCACGCATGATTACTGCGATAACTTATCTAATAAGAGAGCGCAGCAGGTTGCTAATTATCTTGTAAGAAAAGGTATAGAAGAGACTCGTCTAGAATATAAAGGATACGGAAAACGCCAACCCTTAGCTTCTAATAAAACTAAGTCAGGAAGAAAGAAAAATCAGAGAGTAGAGATTAAAATTCTCAGTCTCGGTTAGTTATACCAATTCTAGTTTAGAATGACGGTAATTATTTATTTTGTTCTTCATGTTCCTTCGTTAAAAAGCCTCGCCGAACCTATGGGTTCGCCTACGTTTTTTGCCTTGATCCATTTTGAACAATTCTAAATCCTTTTCCGTCATCTAAAAATAGAAATGGTATTATTTATTTTATAACCATACTTTGCTATATCTCTCCAGTAGTCAGGATAAGACTTTTTCACAACCGCTGGATCTTCTATTATAAGTCCAGTAATACTAGCTAAAGGAGCAAAAGCCATAGCCATTCTATGATCGTGATAGGTGGCAATATTTGTGGTTTTTTCCTGCTTCATTATCTTCCCCTGTAACATGTAAAAAGTTTCGTCAGACTTAGGAGAAAACTTAGGTGGTAATTTAGAGAAACTCACCTTCAGCTTAGATAATTCATTTTTCAACGCAGCTATTCTATCAGTCTCCTTTATATGTAAGGTCTGTAGTCCGGAGAACATAACGCTTACCCCTAGACCAGCACACAGACATGCTATAGATTGACATAAGTCAGGTTGTTCTATAAGCTTATATTCTACGATGGTAGGTAGCTCGTGATCCAGGTTTTTATAAATCCTTATTCCAGTTTCAAGATATTCTGTCGCAATGCCCAGCTGTTCTGCATAGCCTGCAATATGCGCATCTCCTTGTATGCTATCTTTTTTTAAACCTTCTATAAAAGCTTCTTTTACATCTGATAATCCTACCGCTATGTAGTGATAAGAAGCAGAAGACCAGTCTCCTTCTACAGAGAATTCTTTAGCGATATAATGCCCTGGAGAAACATATATCGTTGCATCATTCCATTCGTAGTTTGCTCCATATTGCTCCATAAGCTTTAGCGTCATCTTTAGATAAGGCTTAGAAACTAATTCATCTATAATCTCTAGCTCAAGACCACCTGGAAGATACGGGGCAATCAGTAAAAGAGAGGACAAGAACTGGCTACTTACCTGACCTGATATCTGTATTTTATTTCCAGTGAGCTGTAAGGGACCAGTAATTTGTAATGGAGGATAACCCTTTTTCCCGAGATAACTAATATCGGCTCCGATGCTCCTCAGCGCATCTACAAGAGGTCCTATAGGACGCTCTAGCATACGCTCCGATCCAGTTAGTGTTCTGCATCCATCTTGCAGGCAAAGGTAAGATGTAAGAAAACGGAAAGTAGTACCCGCATGTCCAGCATTCAATACCTCCTCCTGGCTAGAAAGTAATTTTTCTAGCGTTACTGTATCTTGACTATGGGATAGATTAGTGATTGTAAAATCATGCTTCGCCAGAGCTCTGATCATCAGTATACGGTTAGAAATACTTTTAGATCCAGACAGTGATACCTGTACTTTTTCTGATCCCGATTGACCATCTATATGTAAGGACTCCATTACCAGACGATCTTCAGATCCATTTCTAAATCATCCGATAAAGATCTACTTACGGGGCATGCTTCAGCTGTTTTGATCAGAATCTTTTTATCCTTATCGCTGTAGTCTTTAGGCGGCATGAGAATTTTTACCTCTACTTTGGACACACGTCTAGGGTCAGACCCCATGGTCTTAGTTACCTCAGCTCTTGCTCCATCCATGTCTATTTCATTGTCCCTAGCTTTGATCCCCATAATGGTAAGATGGCAGGCTGCAAGGGAAGTCGCTAATAGATCAGTAGGAGAAAATGCTTCTCCTTTTCCATTATTGTCTACCGGCGCATCTGTAATGATGATCTTTCCAGATCTGATATGCTTAGCCTCAGTTCTGAGGCCACCTTTATATATTACTTCTGATGTCATTATTCTTCGTTTTTATTTCCTAATAATCTCTTTTCGTTCTCTTCCTCATAGCGTATAATAATTGCTTTTACCAGTCTATGTCTTACAACATCTTCTGCCGTAAGAAAAACTTTTCCTATCCCTTCTATATCTGTCAGTAAATTGACCGCCTTATACAATCCAGATTTTTGATGATGAGGAAGATCCACCTGTGATAAATCCCCTGTGATAATACACTTAGCATTAGGACCTAGACGGGTAAGAAACATCTTAATCTGTGTAGAAGTAGAATTCTGCGCCTCGTCTAATATAATGAATGCGTTATCTAAAGTCCTTCCCCTCATAAATGCTAGTGGAACAATTTCGATCACTCTATTATCCATGAACTGATTAAGTTTCTCTGCTGGTAACATATCATCTAGTGCATCATATAAGGGACGTAGATAAGGGTCTATCTTATCTTTAAGATCTCCTGGTAGAAATCCTAGATTTTCTCCTGCTTCTACGGCTGGTCTAGTAAGAATTATTTTTTTGACAAGTCTATTCTTTAGAGCTCTTACCGCTAAGGCAACGGCAGTGTAGGTTTTTCCTGTACCTGCAGGTCCTATCGCGAACAGAACATCATTCTTTTCCGATAACTCGATCATCTTTTTCTGATTCTTAGTTCTAGCTTTTATCGGCTTGCCGCTTCTACCGTGAACGATGGCAGTACCTGCTTGCTTCGGGGAAAAATGATTCTCATAGGCAGTTTCTCCGTTTATGATTTCTGTGATATTCTGCTCTGATAGACTGTCATTGTTTTTTAGATGTTTGACCATCTGTTCTATCTTTCCCTTGGCTTTCTGTGTATCCTTTTTTTCTCCACTGAGTTTTATACTATTTCCTCTAGAAGTAATAGTGATACCAGGGTAGGCCTCTTTAAGAAGGTTTATCTTCTTGTTTTTTTCTCCGTATAGCGCGCCTGGGTCTACATCGCTAATGGTTAATATTATCTCACTCAATATGCTTACGTAATTTTATAATTTTATAATCTATAGGATAACTTACCTTACTATAGTAGGCTTAAATATAACTGCTTCTGTCTAATTGTAGTTCATCGAATTAGTAAAATTATTAGATTATTGACAATATGATAAAAAAGATAGGCGAATCTAGCCTATATAGCCATGTATCTTAGTAATCATAAGATCTCATCAAATAAACTTTAGTCATTTATTATTTCCAAATGATTCAAAAAATTCCGTCATTTGGACATCCTTAGCAGGATTATTATCATGAATATTGTAACACTAACGACAGATTTAGGAACAGAGGATTATTTCAGCGCTATGCTGAAGGCAGAAATCCTGACTGCTGCAGGAAATGATCACTTTTTTGTAGACATCAGTCACAATATAGCAGCGCATGATATACAGCAGGCAGCTTACTTTTTACAAACAAGCTATAGTAAATTTCCACAAGGAACGATACACGTTGCATTTGTCTACTCTTATTATAATCCAGCTTTCGAATATATTGCCTTTTACAAGAATGGACATTTCTTTATAGGACCTAACAATGGACTATTCAGCCTACTGTTTGACGATCTTACTGAAGAAGATGTCTATCTAGTAGAGTTCGATGATAGAAATGCTAATAGACTCGTTGCTCATGCCGTAGCCTGTATTAAGAATAATTTGTTTCCAGATGAACTAGGCCGACATCCTACAACATTTAATAGGAAATTATCTTTGCGCGCTGTAATTACGAATAACAATATTAGAGCTACCGTAATACATAAGGATCATTTTGATAATGTAGTACTTAATGTGACCAAGGCTAATTTTGAAAAAATGCGGGATGGCAGAAATTTCGAATTATTCTATAAGCAGAGTGAGCCGATAACGAGGCTCAGTAAACATTATGGAGATGTAGCCGTAGGAGATGTGCTCTGTTTATTTAACTCTGCTGACCTGCTAGAGATTGCTGTTAATATGGGTAAAGCCGGAACCTACTTAGGCCTCAATAAGAACGAGACAGTACAAATATATTTCAAAGAAAGATGATAGTTAGAATTGTAAAATTAAGTTTTGCTTCTGAGCATGTCGATAGTTTTATAGAACTTTTCAAAGCCTCAAAAACTAGTATACTAGCTTTTGAGGGGTGCAATCATCTAGAACTTTTGCATGCAGTAGATGAGGTCAATGTTATGTTTACCTACAGCTACTGGGAATCTGAAGATGCACTAAATGCTTACAGGCATTCTCCTTTCTTTGCAGCTACGTGGAAGAAGACGAAGCAATTATTTTCTGACAAAGCGGAAGCGTGGTCTTTACAAAAAACGGATTACTGATGGAAATAGCTTGTGGGAAATATAAAGTCATCGTAAAACAAGATCTAGAAGACTTTGCGTCACAAGTAACATGGGATAATTATTCCCAGGTTATCGTAATTGTAGATGAGAACACAAAGGTGAATTGTTATCCATCACTGCAACATCTTATCCCGATAAAACATAAGTTACTAGAAATAATATCCGGAGAAATACATAAGAACATAGATACTTGTACCCAACTCTGGACGCAGATGATCGCTGCTAAGTCAGATAGAAAAGCACTGCTTATCAATCTCGGTGGCGGTGTCATAGGAGACATGGGTGGCTTCGTAGCTAGCACCTATATGCGTGGAATAGATTTCATACAGATGCCCACTACTTTACTCTCTCAGGTAGATGCCTCCGTCGGAGGAAAGCTAGGCATAGATTTCCATCATCATAAAAATATGGTGGGCTTGTTTACAGACCCCCAGCTAGTATGGTGTAATACCTCTTTTCTTTCTAGCCTGCCGGCTAGAGAACTCAGAAGTGGTTTTGCTGAAATCATTAAGCACGCCATCATATACAGTCCTATTCTCTGGAGTCAGATTACGAGCATTACAGATCTATCTCATCCCGATATTCCATGGACTCAACTTGTATATGATAATGTGACCATCAAAAAACAGGTAGTACAAAAAGACCCCAAAGAACAAGGTCTAAGAAAAATACTTAACTACGGTCATACGATAGGACACGCTATAGAGGCAGAAAGTCTAGAAAAAAGTACGACACCATTATTACATGGTGAAGCGATAGCCATAGGCATGATCTGCGAAGCACATCTTGCCATGCAGAAAGGGCACCTACCAGAAACTGCTCTAGAACAAATCACCTCTTACATATTGACCTTATACGGAAAACAGGACCTAAGTGTTTTTCCTGTAGACTTACTACTAGAGCGTATGAGCACAGATAAGAAAAACGAAAAAGGAGCCATGCTCTTTTCTATGCCAGATACTATCGGAAATTGTCTCTATAATATAGAGGTGAATGAAGAGGAAATCAGGAAGTCGCTTGCTTACTATCTGGGTTTATAGCTACACCTTTTAAGCTGAGATTACCTCATATCAACAGTAGGGTATTATACCAATTCTGGTTTAGAATGACGGTAATTATTTATTTTGTTCTTCATGTTCCTTCGTTAAAAAGCCTCGCCGAACCTATGGGTTCTTTGCTAGCCCGCCCGCTTAGCGCTGTGCCTGCCGTATGCAAGTAGGCAGGGTTCTCATTTAAAGCACTTTCGTACTTTATTCGACTACGTCGAACTCAATCGTTCTTGCCTCGATCCATTTTAAAAAATTCTAAATCCTTTTCCGTCATCTAAAAACAGAATTGGTATTAGAAGGTAAAATGATCTCAAAAAAAAGGAACTACAAAATAAATCTGCAGTTCCTCTTCGTTGAATACCTTACTGGTAGTTCTTACTCTACGATTTCCACCGTAAAAACTGCCTCTACTACTATCGGGTCTGTATTAGCAATTATATCTATTGTCTTTTCTAATTTTCCTATTTTCATATCTGAACTGTCAAACAATGCCTTAATAGCACCTTGTTCTCCTGGTTTGATATTTTCCTTCGTCCAGTGTAGCTCTGTACATTTACATGCAGTAACCATCTCTAGTATTAGATCCTCGTCTCCTGTATTTGTAAATATATAGGTGATCTCCTTCTTCTCGCCTTTCTTCATCACACCGAGATCTATATTATTAGAGTCAAAAGTTATGACTGGTACTTTCGGTTCAGGATGGTAAGATTGTTTTCCGCTTTGTCTTTCTGGTCTGCTAATTACTGATTTTCTGATCTCTATTGTTTCTGGCCCTTCCAAGATAGTAAACTCTGTCCTTCTATTGAACCTATGTTCATCATCACTACATCTCACACCATTTACACAATGGTTTATAATCTTAGATTCTCCATATCCCTTTGCTACAATTCTTTCGTCTTCCACATTCTTATTAACTAACCATCGCTTAGCTGACTCCGCTCTTCTCTGAGATAATTGCTCATTGTATTTGCCTATACCCTGAGCATCCGTATGTGAGGATAGCTCGATCACCATATCTGGGTAATCGTTCATCAGTCCTAGGATAAGATTAAGGTCTATCTCTGCATCTTGTAATATCTTATCATCATCGAAATCATAATAGATGTTGTTCAGCCTGATCGCTTGGTTTATGGTTACAATTTCTGTCTCTGGTTCAGCTGTAGGTATTGGCTTTTCTATAACAGGAATAGGCTTAAGTGTTATTGTTTTATTGACCGTATAATCATCTAATATTCCTGCGGTGTTGAACTCTACAGAATCAGGATAATATCCATCCTTAGTTATAACAAGCTTGTACTTGTTATCTCCATCTAACAAGAAACGGTAGTCACTAGCATTCGGCTCGGACTTATTTTCTGAGTATTCTTCTAGGCTAAGATTCGTCAGATCTGCAGAGGCACCTATCAGCGGCCCGTTCTCATCCTGAATCGTCGCAAGTAGATCGATAATGATCTCTCTTATTTCTACAGAAAATATATCATCACAACAAGTTTCACTTTCTAATTTTCTCTTCTTCTTATACGGTCTGTTAGATACAAGATATCCCTTCTGTGATTCAGAATCAAATCTAAGATATAGATCATCATAACTAGAATTATATCCATTACCCATGTTACGGATAGAGCTCCATGTAGATCCATTCCAGGTAGAATAATATATATCATACCCTCCTATCGTCGGGTGTCCATCTGTACTGAAATATAAGGTACCCTCATCGTAATAAGGTGTTACCTCGTCTCCAGCAGAGTTAATCATCTCTCCCAGATTATTAGGCGTGCTATAGACATCATCTCCTTCTAGGGTTGCATAATATATATCGAATCCTCCATATCCACCTTCCATATCAGCCGAGAAAAACATCACTTCTTTACCGAACAGTTCTCCTTGTACTGGATGCTTAGCTATCCAGTCGCCATTCACTCCTTCTATAGGATTCGCTGGTCCCCAGCTCCCACCTTTATTATACGAAACAAAAATTTCTGAAGTGGCAACGTTGTTTCCACTCAACCCTGATCTAGTGAAAAACATTCTTTTTCCATCACTTGAGAAAGAAACATTCGCGTTATGAAATCCTTTCCTATTTACTTCCTCCCCTAGCGGAACAGGATCCTCGTAAGATTTTTTTCCTCTTCTATCTTCACCCATTTGTGTTGTATAGATCTTAGCATGATAGTCCTCTTCTTTACCATCTAATTCTATCACATCCTTACGCATGAAAGAGGCAAAATATAACTTACCATCATCATAGTCTGTAGCAGAATATTCAGAAAAAGCAGAATTTACTTTTCTATCCAGCGGTCTGATGACAGCTTCTATATTCTCTTCTAGACTATCCAGTAATTTGATTCCTTTCAGTTCTCTATACGTTGCATTTTTATTGTCCTCATCATCGGTCATTTCCAGATAATTCAGGAACTGCTCTATGGCATATTCGTACTTTCCCTGCTCTTTGTATACTTTCCCTAGAATATATCGCTCATCTACTAGACGATTTTCTTTGTCTCTATCAACCATTCTTTTATACCATCGCTCCGCTGACTTGTAGTTCCTCATTCTGTAATGCAGATCTGCAATAGTGATCCCTAGTCCTACACTCTTCTCTTCCTTGTATGCTTTCTCATACCATTCCACTGCATTATAATAATCTCCTTCCTCTAGACTCTTATCTGCCGTTTCTATCATAGTAGAATACTTTACGACATTATAAGGCTGAGCAGTAAGACAAACATTAAAAATAAGCGCAGAAAATATAGATAATAAAAATTTCATTTATTCGATTTTATTTTTGGTTTTGCTAATGCAATCTTTTATAGTCTCGGACAGAAAATTACAGGTTTTACTTTAGGTTTCTTTTCTATATTAATGATATAATTTACACCTACCTCGAAGGTATTGTTCGCTGCCTCAGCCAGTCCTCCCAAGGAAAGATCATAACTTAATCCCGCTTTTATTTTTCCATAATCCATGCCTAGCAACACCTGCAGCTCTCTGCCTAGTCTATAACCTAGACCACCATTTATACTTATTCCTTTTTTAGGCTTCAGGAGGTAACCCAGCTTAGTTTGTACCGCTAGCTCGTTAAATATACCGTCTTTCTGATAAATAAATGCAGGCATGAAATTCGTACGCTTGTTGATACTAGAGTTCATCTGTCCAAATAAAATAAAACCTAGACCCTGCCTAGATGCTGCTCCACCTGATTGCATGGTAACACTTCTTCTAGGTCTAAGAATATGTGCCACTGTAAGACCAGTTCTGAAAGAGCTATTCTTACCATTAGATGAGTATACCAATCCTATATTTACATCAGAATGACCGTTCCCCATAGGATCCCCATCCATATTTTGAGGAATAAAACCCTGAAGATCTAGAGGTGTTCCACCTGCTACTTCCGTGAAAGATCTAGCATTCATATCCGATGCAGCATCAGAATTATTTCTATACTGAGCGCCGATCGTAAACACAGAAGTCGCTTTCTTTCCTAATCCTATATGGTATGCTGCTGAAATAGCACTGATAGTATTAGTAATAGCAACTTCTCCAGCAGAATGTTTCGTAAATCCTAGGCCAGCGGCCACCCAGTGAGTTTTCTTGAACCCCCTGATGATATTTCCGTCAGCATATAAATCTAGATCCGTAAATGACTCCCCACTAAGGGTTTCTGTCCTATCTCCAAAATATTGGTCTCTAAATATCCCTCCAATTCTCACTGTCCCACTAAATGCACCTGTAAGCCCTGGATTCACCAGATTAGGCGCAAAGTCAAACATCGTGAAATGGACATCTTGAGCCCCTAAAGAGACACTGAAAAACAAGCAAAAGAAAAGAGTAATTTTTCTCATCAACATATTCTATAGTTTAATGGCGAAATATAAGGCTATTTTTCCGAAAAGCTTCCCCTAAACCCATGACAAAAGATTTTCTCCTACATTATGTGTCATATAGGACGATATTCGCAATTAAATCTTCCAAAAACAAACCAGACATCGACTTCCGACGTATCTTTATACTCATGTATAAGAGTAGACTTTTTTACATATCATTGCTTATTCTGAGTATTATTTTACCATTCTCTGCCCATTCTCAGCAGTATCAGGATACACTTCGCTTTTTTGAACCATCTCCCACGCTTCACAAAGGTCGATTTTATAAGGCCTTAGCTTTTTCCTCCACCACTTATACTGGCTTTTCCATAGGTCTATATCAGGCCTGGTACAAACAATATGAGCAAGAAGGATTCCATTTTTTCAATGACTGGAATGAGTGGCAGAATATAGACAAGTATGGACATGTATACACCTCCTATTTTCAGGGCGTACTCTGCTATAAAGGGGCTAAATGGACTGGGTTAGACGATGATGATGCTATTCTCGCAGGCGTCGTTTGTGCTAGTTTGTTCCAGACGACGATAGAAGTAATGGATGGCTTCTCTAGTAAGTGGGGTTTTTCTGTTTCAGATTTTGCGGCAAATACGGTGGGTATTTCTGCTTTCTACTTTCAGCAAAAATACTGGGGCGAGCAACGTATTCTTTTCAAAGTTTCGTCATGGCCCATCAGCTACTCCGACGACCCTATCCGAGATACAGACGGTAATCTGAGCTCTTCTGTTAATAATCGCGCTAACGATCTATTCGGCAGTTCTTTTGCAGGCCGTTTTATTAAAGATTACAACGCACAAACCATCTGGCTCTCTGTAAACGTGGATGCTTTTCTACCAGAAAATAATAGCTGGCCCGACTGGCTCAATATTGCTCTAGGATACAGCGGACAGAATATGTTTGGCGGATTTAGCAACAGCTGGCAGGAGGAAAATCGCAGCTATATTTTAGAAAGCAGTCAGGATCGATATCAGCAATTTGTTCTCGGCCTAGACATCGATCTCACAAGAATCCAGACGGACAATTATTTTCTCAAAAGCCTACTTTCTATCTTCAATATTTTTAAGCTCCCCTCCCCCGCCATCGAATATACCACCCAGGGAGAATGGCAATTTCACCTCATGTATCTGAACTGATTTTTATATTAAGAATTACTTTATTGGGGTGTATCTCTTGCCTACAGCTATACACAAATCCCACCCGGCGTGTACGCAAGAGTCGTTCCCTTACAAGCTCGTTATTCACTCGGCCCCTCGCCACCCGCTGCATCCTGTCACGGTCTGCTTCCTATGGTCGCCCTTTCCAGGCAACTTACACGGCATCCCACACTTCCATAAAAGGAAAACTAATCCCGTAGCTTGCTACTTGTCATCCGGAGTCCCCCGACTACAGATTCACACTTATACAACACAGTATAAATCCTTGGCTTTTTTATTAGAATGAATGCGCCGCATTAAAAAATATAGCTTTGTAGTCAGGGGACTAGAAATAACTGGATTCCCATAGAATAAATTACTTTCAATTACAACAAGTAAGTTATTTCTCCCGGCGGCGGGGGCTAGAGGTGAACAATCACCATCACTCTAATTCATCATTAAGAAGAATAATACCAATTCTAGTTTAGAATGACGGTAATTATTTATTTTGTTCTTCATGTTCCTTCGTTAAAAAGCCTCGCCGAACCTATGGGTTCGCCTACGTTTTTTGCCTTGATCCATTTTGAACAATTCTAAATCCTTTTCCGTCATCTAAAAATAGAAATGGTATAAAAGATCAGTCGTTACTTTATATACTACCCTATAATTCCAATATTTACTATTTTTGATTTATGGGAAAATATAAGTTGTTGTTTCTAATATTGTTTTTATCATTTTCTTTTGCTTGCAAAAATGATTCTTCTATCAGTGGAGCCAAACAAAATACTAAACTAGGAGAGGTAACATTACAAGTGACAGGTGATGAGGCTGCTCAGGTTCACTTTAGAAATGGCTTATTATTCCTGCACAGTTTTGAATATTTTGCTGCGCGTGCGGAATTCTTAAAAGCGCAGGAAATAGATAAGAATTTTGCGATGGCATACTGGGGAGAACTGATGGCGTATAATCACTCCATCTGGCAACGCCAACTGTCAGACATGGCTAAAAGCACACTCAGAAGAATGGGTGTCACGAGAGAGGTTAGAAAAAAAATGGCTGTAACAGAAATAGAACAAGATTTCATAGCCTCTATAGAAATACTCTATGGTAAAGGATCTAAAGCAGAAAGAGATCAGGCCTATTCTGATTATCTCGGGAAAATGGTCAAAAAATATCCTGACAATCATGAGGTACTTTCTTTTTATGCCTTGTCTCTCTTGTCGATTTCTAAGAATGGAAGAGATGAGGCTTTGTTTGACAAAAGTGCAGAAATAGTACAGGGTATATTAAAAGAAAATAATAATCATCCAGGCGCGCTCCATTATCTTATCCACTCTTATGACGATCCAGACCACGCGCACCTAGCAGTAGATGCTGCTGACAGTTATGCGGTAGTAGCTCCTGATGCACCCCACGCCCTGCATATGCCCTCTCATATATATGTAGCCCTAGGAAGATGGAATGATGTAGTCAATTCTAACATTGCATCCTGGAATGCTAGCATGAACAAAATGGATAGAGGCCACAGTAAGGAGGGAAGTTATCATGCCCTGAACTGGTTACAATATGGTCTTCTACAAAGAGATGAGGTAGAACTAGCCACCAAGTTATTAATGGATATGAAAAAATATACGGAAGAAAGACCTTCTAAATCAGCACTCTCTTATTTCCTTGCCATGAAAGGCGCACATATGGTAGAAACCAATACCTGGAAAGGTGATATCGCTAACTTGGAAATCAATACTGAAAAACTTTCTCTTCCTAAAAGAACACAAGCGGCCTATCTAGAAGGCATGAAATTCTACCATAAGAAAGATGAAAAACAACTGACATCTATTATAGATGTATTAAAAAAAGATAAGTATAAAGCCAGCTTAGATGTCGGAAACGAATCATTCCAGATGTGCAGCGCAGGAGAATATGCTAACGTTGCACCTAGTCAGCTCGATATAGATATGGTGAGTATTGTAGAGATGCAATTAGAAGCTAAGCTCCTATCCTTGCTAGGCAAAACTGAAGAATCGCTTTCTATATTGAAAAAAGCTTCTGACTTAGATGAGACGCTCAAGTATGCTTTTGGACCTCCTATAATTCTGAAACCCGTACACGAAGATTACGCAGAATCATTAGCGGAACTTGATAAAAAAGAAGCAGCCTTTTCTGTCTACGAAAAATCGCTCAATAGACACCCTAAGCGTCTGTTATCTGTCAAAGGTAAACTAGGATTAGCTGACGAACTCAATAAACCTGAAGCATCCAAAGCTCTAAAAGAAGTTATGGAGAAAATGACAAGTACGAAATCTAGAATAGAAATTATGACTGTCTCCAAATGACCTAGTTTGATCAACACAATTTATGTTGTCTAGTATCTCGTAAAAAAATTTAGAGCTAGTGCTTTGATTTTTAATTTATCATGATTTCTAGGTGTGTCGAATACGCAGCGCCCTAAAAAAAATAAAACTTCTATACCGTATGTGGATCTGCTGGTGTGATCTTACCCCGTGCTTCTCCAAAGCCTACTCGGACCCCTTCCTTATCTCCGAATCCTCTGAGAATAAGGCTGTCTCCGTCTTGCAAAAACTTACGTTCGGAACCGTCTTCTAACTTAAGTGGTTTAGACCCTCTCCAGGTCAGTTCTAACATAGATCCGTAAGAATCTTCTGTCTCTCCACTGATCGTTCCCGATGCGTATAAGTCTCCTACGTTTACATTACAACCGTTTATAGTATGATGAGCTAATTGCTGGCACATGTTCCAATACATATACTGAAAATTAGATCTAGAAATTACCGTTTCTGATCCTGCAGCTGTCTCGATAGCTACCTCTAGATTTATATCATATCGCTTGTCTCCTTGGTATTCCAGGTAAGGCAGAACCTTTGGCTCTTGCTCAGGACCACTGATTTTAAAATGATCTAATGCTTCCAACGGAACAATCCAAGGCGCTACCGTAGATCCGAAATTCTTTCCTAGAAACGGACCAAGTGGAACATATTCCCAACCCTGAATATCTCTTGCACTCCAGTCATTAAATAAGATCAATCCAAAAATATGGTCTTCCGCTTCTGCAGTGGAAATACGCTGCCCTAGCTTCGTTTCTTTACCGATAATAAATCCCATCTCCAGTTCAAAGTCCATCAATCGAGATGCGCCAAAAACAGGAGGCTGTTCCTTATCGGGACGCATCTGTCCTACAGGTCTCTTGATATCTGTACCCGATACGACGATAGATGACGCTCTTCCATGATATCCTACAGGAAGGTGCAACCAATTAGGCATCAGTGCATTTTCTTTTCCTCTGAACATCGTTCCTACATTAGTGGCATGCTCCCTGGAGGAATAGAAATCTGTATAATCCTTAATCTCTACAGGCAGGTGCATTTCTACCTCTGACATCTTATAAGTCAGCTCAGAAAGCTTGTCATTTATTCCGCGATCTTCTGTAAATAGTTTTTGTAGAATTGCTCGCAGACCATTGGTTGTGGGCTTACCTAATTTGATAAAATCATTAAGTGTTTCCGCAACAAAAACATTATCAGGTAATGCTAATGAATCAAAAAATCCATGCTTATGGAATGCATCTAAATCTATAATATAATCCCCTAAGGCAGAAGCTGCTTTCCGTTCTCCGTCCGCGACAGAAAAAACTCCATACGGGAAATTATAAATACTAAAATCACTATCTGCTGATATGTCTAACCAAGATGTCATCGCTTGTTTGTTTTTATTTGAATACAATATTAGAAAAAAGTAATTGCCCCGCTTTCCAGAATCCTCTGTATAAGGGATTGTCTACGATATATACAATACTTCCTCTCCCCTTCCTTTCTTCTCCTAGGACTAATGTTTCCGCTAATTTAGGTCGAAGCTTAGAGCCTACGAAACCATAGGAAATATAATTATCAGGAATATGTAAAATTCTAGAATCCCCTTCGAGTTTGTATTGAGCGCTAGAAGTTTTTAGGGTATAATAATCTGCGTTAAGACCTGCTACGTATGGATGAGTAGGATCAGATTCCGTTTTGAAGATTGCACCAGCAAGGCTGTTGCTGATATTATCTCTTTCCCTATCGGCATAATGCACATGCACTTCTTCTTCCTTGCCTTCCTCATCCTCTTCGTCTCCTTTCCTCACTAAGCCATAATCATCCTTATCCGCAAAGTTTCTGAGACTTCCTCCGATGGCTACTAGCTTACCACCCGCTCTGACCCAATCACTGATATGTTCCGTCTGACTTTCGCTTAGACTATACCAACCATCTGGCAAAATAAGTACATCAAAATCCCTCAGATCTCTATCCGTGATATCAGTTAGATTTACGGTCGTAATAGGATAATCTATAGCTTGCTCAAAGAAATGCCAGATCTGACCAAAGGAATGAGAATTGACACCAGGACCAGCGACAGTCAAGATCTTTGGATTTTTCTTAAAGACCACAGATCCACTTCCTAGGTCTACTCCGTTATCAGAAAAACCTGATGCCAGGGAAGCCACATGTACACCACTCATCTGATCTATGGTTCGCAGCAATTCTTGTAAATTTTGTAACTTTCTATTATCAGCTTTGGTTAGGATAATCGTTCCTGGATCTATCGAAGTTTCACCCATTTTCATGCGTTTCTCGTTTACCCTATACTTCAGACCTAAACGATTCATCGCACCAAAAATTTTTCTACCCTCCAGTCCTGCAGTAAGCACATAATATGCTGCTGCATTTAAGTCTATATCTGGAATTCTATCGCTTATGACTTCCTTACTTACAGATACACTAGAGGACGTTTTGTATACATCTAGACCGTAGGCAAAAGGTAGTGCCCAAGAAGTGATATCATACGTAAGCGAATCTTCTAATTCTGGTTCCGCTTCCATCAGTACATCTAAGAGATTAGACCTTTGCTGACCTCCTGGAATAATAATATCTCCTTGCTCTATTTTATAGGACTTACTCTTTCCAGCTAGATAAGAAAATCCATTGCCGGAAGCTGCGCTAGAAGCGTAAGCATAATCGATACCATTACGATCTAGTAGTTGTATAAGATCTCCTGTCATGCCTGCAGGATCATGCTTCACAATGTAGGTATCAGATTTTGGTTTTTGTTTGTAAAATAAGATTAGATTCTCGATGAGCGCTTTTCTTTTTTTAGAAGCTACTTCTATCGTCGATAGTGCAGCAGTGCTATGATGGTTTATCCTATCTGCTAGCGTCAGCGCATCATCATTTTCCATCCGTATACTTCTGCCTGCTGACGAATGTCCTGCCTGCTCGTAAGTCATCCCTATGGACCCATTAAAAATGGGATAACTGTCGCCGTAACTGGGGTAAAAAAGATCAAAGGTTTCTCGGGTGAAAAACAACCAACCCTTCTCATCAAAATACTTAGCATTATTTTTTCCTACATCATGCTGGAACTGTGCCTGCCAGTCTGTAATATACTTATGATAAGGTCTTGCTGCTGGCGCAAAATAATAGTGACTATTATGACCCATCTCATGAAAATCTACATGGATATGCGGAATCCATTGTTGGAACTGGACCAGTCGTTGTTGCGTCTCTATTTGCGTCTGCCATGCCCAGTCTCTATTTAGATCGAAAAGATAATGATTTGTTCTACCCCCCGGCCATGGTTCGTTATGCTCTCTGTCCATATGTTCCGGATGGGTATGAGTTCCTGCCGTATTCCATAACCAGTGCGTATATCTAGAATATCCATCAGGATTGATCGATGGATCTATAATGATGATTGTATTTTCTAGCAACTTAGAAATATCTGCATCTGGCGTACTCAATCTATAGAGCGTCTGTAGCGCACTTTCTGATGCTCCCGCCTCATTTCCATGTACTCCGAAACTGAGCCAGACTATAACTGGATTTTCCGCAAGTGTTTCTCCCTCTTCTCGGATGCCGAGAGCATGTAGATGATTATTCTGAATAGATTCTAATTTGTCAAGGTTTTTCTTAGAGGATATATAACACAGTACTAATGGTCTCTTCTCGTAGGTACGACCGTACTCTATCATTTTGACATTTTCAGAATTCTCTGTCACATGCTCTACATAATCTACTGTATAATGGTGTGGTGTAAAATGTTCTGTATATCCCGTAGGCAAAAATTCCTGTGGTGACAACAACTGCGCCGCAGCACAAAATGGCAGCAATACGTACCCTATAATAAAGAATCTAAGGTTTATAGTTTTCATATAGATCTGTTAAAGCTTCGAAAAATTCTTCTCCATACTTTCTGATAAGCGCATCTTTAGAGAATTGAAATAAAGGTAACTTTTGTTTTTTACCTGCTGAACAAGCTGCTGAACAAATATCCCAGCGATCATAATTTACTGTCTCTATTCCGGCTTGTTCTTTGACTCTAATTGGATAGAGATGACAAGATATCGGTTTTTTGAAGTCTGTGATGCCATCATTATGGGCTAGTTCGAATCCGCATTGTGCAATACCACTCTTATCTTTAGTCATAAAAACACAAGAACCATCATCATGTAGCGCAGTCCCTTCGAAGGCTGTTACGGAATAGGGTTCATGAAAACTAGCTTTCTCTAGCCGGTCTTTAGATTTTTCAGAGAGATATGGCGTAATTTTATCCAATATTTCAGTGATTTTCTCTATTTCCTTCTTTTTTAGCGGTGCACCATAGTCTCCATCCCAGCAACAAGCCCCTTTACAGAGCGAAACTTGACACATAAAATATTCTTCTAAAATATCGTCACTGATGAGAATATTGTCAATCACTATCATATTTTTGCTTTAATTGATAAAAACTCAGAATATTGTCATCTAAAGGAATTAAATTTCCATGATAAATATTGTAATTTTAGGCTATTGATTAAGAATAATTAGTTTATCATAAGAAAACTATTCTATACATCGATACATAAGGTAGGAGAATGGAGCATGGAAGTCAAAAAATTGACATATTCATGGTCTTTATATAAATGGGTGTTTATTTTATCATTAAAAATTGAAAATCATGAAACAGATTTTAAGTATTTTATTAATTATGGGTTGTGGTATGTTTGTCAATGCACAGACAGTACCTATGGAAGAATTAAAATTATCTCCTGATCAGGAAATACAGGTACAGAAGATACAGAAAGCTGCAGAAACTGAAATCAAGACCTTATTACCCTTGATGAAATCAAATCCTAAAGAATTCCATGCTAAGAGAAAAGCAATCAATGCTTCTTCTGATAAGTCTATACTAGCATTGTTAGAAGAACCACAGAAAAAAACATACAAAAAGATCACAGAAGCAAGAGAACTTATGTTTTCGAAGCAGTTTCAAGCCGTGAAAAAGGGAGGCTCTAAATAGTTAACAAAAGAATATAAAGAGAAATAAATGGACCGTTTAAAACAAAAGTTTTTTGAGAAATCATCAGCTCTTAAGGTAGAGATGAAAAAATTACTAAAGGAGCATGGTAATAAGAAAGCAGACGAAGTGGTGCTAGGCCAGGTATTCGGAGGCATGAGAGGTGTGAAAAGTATGATATGGGAAACTTCTGCCCTAGACGCTAACGAAGGTATACGATTCAGAGGATATAATATCCCAGAGATCAAAGAGAAATTACCTAAGATTCCTGGAGGAAAAGAGCCATTACCAGAGGGACTCTTCTGGCTGATGCTAGTAGATGAGTTACCTACACAAGAAGATGTAGAGTGGCTTACTGATGAGTGGGAGAAAAGAGCGGCATTACCTCCTCAAACTACTAAAGTTTTAGACGCGCTAGATGACGACACGCATCCTATGACGCAGTTCGTGATCGCTATAGCTTCTATGAACAGTGATAGCATCTTTGCGAAAAGATATAATGAGGGCATGAACAAAAAGGATTATTGGGATGCCACTTATGAGGATTCTATGAATCTTATCGCAAGATTACCTAGAGTAGCTGCTTATATTTACAGAAAAAGATACAAGGATGGTAAGCATATCAAAGCGGACGAAAGTCTAGACTGGGCGGGTAACTTTGCTCAGATGCTCGGGATAGATACACCAGACTTCAAGTCGCTTATGCGATTGTATCTCACGATACATGCAGATCATGAGGGAGGAAATGCCTCAGCACATACGGCGCATCTGATCAACTCTACCTTGAGCGATCCTTATCTTTCTTATTCTGGAGCTATGGATTCCCTAGCAGGCCCTCTACATGGACTGGCTAATCAGGAAGTGATTAAGTGGGTATTCCAGATGACAGATGCTCTAGGAACAACTAAGCCTTCTGATGAGCAGGTGGCCAAGTATATCCAAGATACACTAGATGCGGGAAAGGTTATTCCAGGTTATGGTCATGCTGTATTAAGAGAACCAGATCCAAGGTTTACTGCTCAGAGATTATTTGCTGAGGAGTATATAAAAGGAGATGACATCGTCCATATCATATGGCAATTATACAAGATCGTACCTGATATTCTTAAGGGACTAGGGAAGGTTAAAAACCCATGGCCCAATGTAGATGCACACTCAGGAGCGATACTGGTACACTATGGACTAAACGAATATAGTTTCTATACGGTACTATTCGGAGTTTCTAGAGCGCTAGGAGTTATGGCAGCTTTATGTTGGTCTAGAGCCCTCGGTATGCCATTAGAGCGACCTAAATCAGTGACTTCTGAATGGGTGAAAAATTATATAAATTCTAATTCTTAATCATAAATATAATAGAAGAAATGAAAATACCTGAAGGATTGAAATATTCTAAAGAGCACGAATGGATCAAAGTTAATGATGATAACACTGCTCTTATAGGTGTTACTGATTTTGCCCAGAGCGAACTAGGAGAAATTGTGTATGTAGAAATAGATACAATAGAGGAAGAAGTAGCTATTGGGGAAGTGTTCGGAACTATAGAAGCTGTAAAAACGACTTCAGATCTATTTATGCCTGTAAGTGGCAAGGTCTTAGCGTTCAACCCTGATCTAGACGAAAGCGAAGGAGATGATCCGGGACTTGTTAACTCAGACCCATACGGTAAAGGATGGATCATAAAAATAGAACTAAGTAATCTTAGCGAACTGGATAATCTGATGGATACTGAGGCGTATAAAGAATTAACAGCGTAAGAAAAATAAATTACATACACCAAAAATTTCTATTATCGCATCTTATATGAAAATCACCGATAGTTCTGGATACAGATTTAGACTATCCGTGATATATCTTGGAGTTATTCTGTATCTCTCGTGTATGTCCGGTCCAGAAAATCTGGACAAAGATTGGTTTGACATATATCACATTGATAAGCTAGCTCATATTATAATGTATGGACTTTTAGCGATCTTACTTTCACGAGATCAGCTATCTGTATTAATTATATTCGTTATATGTGCGGCTTTCGGGATCTTAATGGAAATAATACAAGGTGAATTTTTTGAGCACAGGCATTTTGATATCTTAGATATAATTGCTAATATTAGTGGCTCATTGATAGGCATAGGATTTTATCAATTTATTAAAAGAAAAGCGTATGATAAGTGATCTTTCGATACCTACTGGAACTTCAGCCCTGCTTATAATAGCAGTAGCGGTAGTTGTAATAGCAATCATTTTGTTTTTCAGAGGCAGATACAAAGGAAAATCTGCAGCTGATTTAGGAGAAAAATACAAAGATAAGGTATGGAGTTCTCCTTTGGAAGGAAGAAATAAGTATCCGGATGTGGATGCATTTAAGCATTCTAGCCCATTTTTATTATTTGGTTTGTTAGCAGCATTGGCTACAGTAATATTAGCATTCTCAGCTACTAGTTATGATCAGGAGGTAAGAATTCCCGATAATGCATTAGAGCTAGATGAGGATTTCCTAGTGGAACCTCCTAGAACTGCAGAACCACCACCACCACCGCCTCCGCCACCACCACCGGTGATAGAAGAAGTACCAGAAGAGGAAATAGAGGAAGAAGAAGAGCCTATCTTTGAAGATACTGAGGTAGATGAAGAAACGGTAGTAGACGAGCCGCCACCAGTAGTGGAAGAAGAAGCTCCGCCACCACCACCGCCGCCTCCGCCACCACCACCAGCAGAAGAAGAAATCTTCAAGGTTGTGGAGCAAATGCCTAGATTTCCAGGTTGTGAGGATATGTCAGGTACTGAAAAAGAAAAAGATGAGTGTGCCAAGGAGAAAATGCTCCAGTACATCTATAAGAACCTAAAATATCCTGCCATAGCAAGAGAAAATGGTGTAGAAGGAATGTGTGTGATACAATTTGTTGTAGATCAAAACGGAGGCGTGACTGGTGCTAATATCCTTAGGGATATAGGAGCTGGATGCGGAGAAGCAGCCCTTAAGGTTGTAGAGAAGATGAATAATCTACCACAAAAATGGACACCTGGAAAACAGAGAGGTAGATCTGTGAAGGTTTTCTATACCTTACCAGTAAGATTCAGACTAGAGGGTTAAGCAACAGCTTAAACATATCATAAAAAGTAAGAAAGGAGTGTACAGTGTACGCTCCTTTCTTATTTTTAAAGAAATTATTTTCAAGTTTACACCGTTATCAGGTGTAGTATAGGTATTATACAAAAAGAAGAAAATAGATGCATGAGTATCAAAACTTAAGCATTTACATAAATAACTGTGTCAATGAAGTATTTTGTCAAACATATTATCCCATTACTATTCGTCATTATATCCGTAATTAGCCTTACTGGACAAGACTCTAGGTTAGCAAATCGTTATTTTCAGTCGGGTGAGTACGAAAAAGCTGCTGTACTATACAATAAATTATATGACAAAAATCCCAACCAAGATGTATTCTTCTCTCGTTATATAGAATCTCTTATCGCTCTAGATGATTTCGGTGGTGCTGAAAAAGCTATACAATCTGAAATAAAAAGAAAACCTCAAGATGTGCAACTATATGTCTCTCTCGGTAATATGTACGAAAGAAAATTCGAACCCGATGCAGCTAACAAACAATACAAAAAAGCCATTGACAACTTACCCCCTAATACTAGTATCATAAATAAATTAGGCAATGCTTTTCTGAGACTAACTAAATATGACCTAGCCCTAGAAGCTTATAAAAAGGGCTCTAAACTTCTAGATAACGAAACCGTATTTTCGTATAACCTTGCAGATCTGTATAGAAGGAAACTAGATAATAAGTCGATGATTAGAGAGTATATCAACTACGTCTCGACTAAGCAGAAAAGACTACCCTCTATAACTGCTACCTTACAGAGAAATCTAACTAGCGAAGAAGGGTTTACAGAACTCAAAAGACAGCTTTACGAGCGCATAAGCTCTGAACCAGAAAATCTGGTCTATCCAGAATTATTACAGTGGGCATTTATTCAAGAAAAAAATTACAATAAGGCTTTCAGACAAGTTAGAGCACTGGATAGAAAATTAGATGAACCTGGTAATAGAGTGATAAAACTAGCAGACATCGCCTACAATGATAAGGACTATGATACCGCGATAAAAGCTTACGAATATATTATAGAGTCTAAGGGCGATAATTCTAGGTATTATATAGATGCCAAGAAAAAACTTCTCGTGAGTAAGCGAAAAAAGATTACAGATGATCCAGATTTCAAGGCATCAGAGCTAGATTCTCTCAAGGCAGAATATAAGTCATTTATTGCTGAGTTTGGAATCAACAATAGAACAGGTCAGCTTGTAAAAGATTTTGCTGATTTTCTAGCGCTCTATGCTAACGATGCAAAGGGCGCAACGGATGTGTTACTAGAACTTATAGAAATTAAATCTATAAGCAAATATCTGCGTGCCAACAGTAAAATATCACTTGCGGATTATTATCTCATGCAAGAAGAAATATGGGAAGCTTCCCTACTCTACTCTCAGGTCGACAAAGAATTCAGAGAAGAATATATAGGGGAGGTCGCTCGATTTAGAAATGCTAAGCTATTCTATTATTCTGGAAATTTTGAATGGGCACAGGCGCAATTTGACATTCTGAAAGCTTCTACTTCTAAACTCATCTCCAATGATGCTATAGATCTTTCTGTATTTATAACGGACAACCTAGGACTAGATTCTACAGAGACAGCCTTACAGTTATTCTCTCAGTCAGATCTGCTTGCTGTACAAAACAAGTATGATGCTGCTTTTAAAAAATTAGATTCTATAGAAATATTCTTTCCAGATCATCCGCTACAAGATGAGGTACTCTATAGAAAAGCTCATCTATATAAAAATCAGAAAGACTATCCTAAAGCTATCGCATCTTATAATGAGATCATAGAAAAACACTCGGAAGAAATAACCTGTGATAATGCTATTTACGAACTTGCTGAGATATATGAGAAGATTCTAGATGATAAAGAAAAAGCAAAAAGCTTATACGAAAAACTATTTATAGACTACTCTAATAGTACCTTTGCCGTAGAAGCCAGAAAGAGATTTAGAATTCTGCGCGGAGACGAAATTCAATAAAAGTATGTCTAAGAAAATATTGTACAATGTGACGGTAAGTGTAGATGAATCTATACAAGAGGAATGGCTACAATGGATGCAAAAAGTCCATATGCCAGATGTTATGAAAACAAATAAATTTATTTCCTCTAGAATATGTAGATTATTACTCGCAGAGGAACAGCATACGTATGCATGTCAATATGTACTAGCTGATATGGAAACTTTTGACAAGTACCAGAAGCATGATGCACCTGCACTTCAGAAAGAACATAATGAAAAATACAAAGGAAAAGCATTAGCCTTCAGAACGCTAATGGAAATAATAGAATAGTAAAAGAGATAAAATGGATTTTCAACTTACAGAAGAACAACTCTACGTCAAACAAACGGCGAGAGAATTTACTCGGAAAGAATTATTGCCTGGTGTAATAGATCGAGATAGAGAAATGCGCTATCCGACGGAACAGATAAGAAAGATGGGTGAGCTAGGATTTCTAGGTATGATGGTGTCTCCAGAATATGGAGGAGGAGGTATGGATAGTCTATCTTACGTCCTAGCCCTAGAGGAAATTTCCAAAATAGATAATAGCTGTTCAGTTATTATGTCTGTAAATAATTCCTTGGTCGCCTGGGGAATAGAAACTTTCGGATCAGAAGATCAGAAGAAAAAATATCTGCCTCGTATAGCTTCTGGAGAAACTATAGGCGCTTTCTGCTTATCTGAACCTGAAGCAGGTAGTGACGCCACTAGCCAGAGAACAACAGCTATCGACAACGGTGATCACTACATACTAAACGGTACTAAAAACTGGATCACTAGTGGCGGTACATCTAAAATTCATATCGTCATTGCACAAACTAATCCCGAGCTAAAGCATAAAGGTATTAATGCTTTTATAGTAGAGACGGGATGGGACGGTGTAGAAGTAGGTGCAAAGGAAGATAAGCTAGGTATAAGAGCTTCTGATACACACACTATCATGTATAATGATGTAAAAGTACCTAAGGAAAATAGAATAGGAGAAGATGGTTTTGGTTTTAAGTTTGCTATGAAAGGGCTAAGTGGCGGTAGGATAGGTATTGCGGCACAAGCATTAGGAATAGCTGCAGGCGCTTTTGATCTTTCTGTTGCTTACAGTAAGGAGCGAGAAGCCTTTGGAAAGCCTATAGGACAACATCAGGCAATAGGTTTTAAGATGGCTAATATGCTTACAGATATAGAAGCTGCTAGGTTACTTGTATATAGAGCGGCAACGCTTAAGGATCAGAAAAAAGATTATGATGCGGCTGGTAGTATGGCAAAACTATTTGCCTCTGAGACAGCGATGAAACATACCATAGAAGCGGTGCAAATACACGGTGGATACGGATTTGTAAAAGAGTATCATGTAGAAAGATTAATGCGGGCTGCAAAGATTACACAGATCTATGAGGGCACATCAGAAATACAGCGTGTCGTTCTTTCTAGGATGATTACCAAAGAGATCCTTACAGATCCAAGCACTACATTATATGGGTAGGAGTTTCCATATAGGAACCTACGCAGGCATTCCTGTAAAAGTACATTGGTCTTTTGGCTTAATGATTATAGCCTTCTTTTTTATGGGTCTATCTATGAATTTTGATACGGCTAGAATGCTGTGGTTTTTTGGATATATCTTGGTATTATTTCTATGTGTAATCCTGCACGAGTTTGGTCATGCGCTTACCGCTAAAAGATATGATGTCAATACACGCGATATTATTTTGTCTCCTATTGGTGGGTTGGCGCGATTAGAAAAAATACCAGAAAATCCGGCACACGAGTTTTTCATCGCCATAGCAGGACCTCTAGTAAATGTCGCCATCTCTATTATTATATTTCTAGCTTTACTGATATCAGGAAGTTCCGTCGGCGCAATGGAAATAGATTATCCTAATAGTGCCCTAGAGTTTTTTCAGCTGATATTCTGGCTTAATATTATACTATTTGCGTTTAACCTTATACCTGCATTTCCCATGGATGGTGGCAGAATCGTCAGGTCCTTACTTAGCATGAAATTTGGTCGAGAAAAAGCAACTATGGTGGCCTCTACGATAGGTAAAGTTATAGCGCTTATTTTTATTTCCGCTAGTATACTCCAGATTCTTGCTATCAATAACGTAGCTATTCCTGGCCTTAGTTCAGTGCAAGCATACTTACTAAATTATGAAGGCTCCCTTCTAGTCTTAGGCATGATCGGTGTTTTTGTGTTTGTTATGGCCAACGGAGAATCTAGCCAGGTAAAATTAGATAGCTTACTTAAGCGTACTAGTATAGATCAGATAGCGAATTATAATTTTACCCCTCTGTCTGTAGATGATACGATGGAGAAGGCATTTACCCTTTCGCAACTCGGTACAGAGACAAGTTTTATCATATTAGACCCGGAAGAGAAAGTTGTCGGCAATCTCCATCACTTTCATATTAGTGATGCTATGAAGGCTAGGAGAATGTCTGAGTCTGTAAGTTATCATATGAGTAGTAAGGTCTTTGACCTAGCCGAGAGTGCCTCTGTGAGAGACGCGTTTTTGCTGATGGATCGAGAAGCACTTGTGGTAGTTCCTATTCTAGATAATGCAGGTAAGGTTGTAGCTACGTTAGATAGGTATCATGTCAAAAGCTTCATCGATAATAACAATAAGACCGTGCGAGAGAAGCTGGCTGGGTAGCTGTATAGATAATAAAAATAAGACGAGCTTTTTTAAGTATTATTGCGTTTTCATTATAAAGAGCACCAAACTTATGCGTATAATTTTAACAACTATTCTATTTCTGTGTCTTATACCAATTCTGGATTTAATGGGCCAGAATGCTTTTCCATTTAACTCTGTCCACGGATCCACAAAAGAAGCGTTGAAGATTCATGTAAAAAACCAGTCAGGTGATAAATCATATCTGGCATCTCATATGCCAAAGGGTAAAATATACTTGGTCAGTGTATGGGCTACATGGTGTGGCCCCTGTCGTGGAGAACTCAATGCACTACAGAAAGTCCATTGTGACTGGTCAGAAAAATACAATTTCGAATTTATTGCAGTCTCTATTGATACGCCCACCGATCATCCTAAGATATTTAACATGGCCAATAAAGTAGACTGGAATTTTAAAATTCTTCATGATGAGTATGGATACCTAGTACGTGAACTAGGTATATCTGCAATACCTAGAATGTTTCTCGTAGATCAAATAGGGAATATCGTATATGAACCTAAAGGCTACGGTAGAAATGCATTGAAAGAACTAGAGGAAAAAATAAAGACTTTATAATTATTTCTAGTTTCCTGACTTTCTATTACAAATAAAATGAATAAGGTGGCGCGAGTTATACGGCATCTTCAAGCCCAAATGGTATAAATTATATAAGCTATAAAATTTGTGAAAAAATAAATGTAAATTAGGGAAGCGTTAGTCCATTCTTTTCTTCTCACCTCTATAATATGTATTTTGACGAAAACTAAACTAGCTCTTATATTTCCGCTCTTTCTTATCTATTCTATAAGCCTTGCGCAAGAATGCTCTTGCACGATAAAAGAAGTAGAAGCTAACACAGTTCTACCTTGTGATCTTATCGTCGGAGAAGTCGTAGAGGTCTCTACAACCGCAGAACTCAGATCCGCAATAATAACCGCTAATCAAAACGGTGGAAATACTACTATCTTAATAGCAGATGGAATCTATCCTATCGCCAGCACTTCTTGGTACCCTTATATCACTGCAAGCAACATAGTATTCAGATCTGCATCGGGAAATCGAGATGCTGTTGTCTTAAGCGGAACAGGTATGGCACCTCAGTCAGACGGAACAGAAATAGGCATATTTGCTGTAGGCGATCATATCACTATAGCTGACCTTACCATTAGAGATGTAGCCAATCATGGTATTTCTGTATCTGGAGAAAATCTATATGTACATAATGTAAAGATCCAAAACACCTATGAACAAATGATCAAGGGTGTCTCTTCGGAAGGCGGAGCAGACCATGCTATTATACAATGTAGCCTATTCGAATACACGGCAGGTGTAGGCCCTCAGTTTTATATCGGTGGCCTAGATATTCATGATGGTGACGGGTGCGTAGTAAGCGATAATATTTTCAAGAACATAGCAAGTCCTTCTGGATCACTCGCGGAGCATGCTATTCACTTCTGGAATAATTCTTCAGGAAATATTATAGAACGTAATCAGATTATCAACTGTGATAGAGGCATCGGTTTTGGTTTAGGTAGTAGCGCAAATGAAGGTGGAATCATCCGAAACAATATGATCTATAATGACGGACATCATGACTATGATGACGTAGGCATAGGGTTAGAAACTTCACCTAATACCAAGGTCTATAATAATACCATCCATATAGATTATCCCAATGCAATAGAGTATAGATTCGAAGCAACTAATAATGTAGAAATCATAAATAATATAACGAACAAAATTATCCGTTCCAGAAATGGAGGACAGGCGGAGGTAAGTAATAACTTAGAAACAACTAATGACGATTGGTTCTTAAATTTATCAGGTGGCGACTTAAGGATGGTGGATGCTATCCCTGAACTGATAGAAATGGGAAAAGATCTTTCTGAGGAAGTATTATATGACATAGATAAGAATCTTCGGTCTTCAGATGGCTTACATGATCTCGGAGCCCATGAATATATTTCTATATCCACTGACGTAAGTGACCGAGTAAATAGTCAAAGCTTAGTGATATATCCGAACCCTAGTGCTCATGAACTAATTCTGCAATCAGACCAATTTCATCTATCAACAATAAAGATATGGAGCGTAGATCAAAGGCTTGTATACACAGCGAAAAATCAATCACTAAAAGAACAACTAAAAATACAAGTAGATAAATGGGAAAGTGGCATGTACTATGTAAAGGTTTATAATGGAAATAGATATACTTCTGTCAAAATGTTTATTAAGCTCTAAATAATAAGAAATATACTTCTCTGAGTTAGATAAATATATCTATAAAATTTATACACCAGAAATATGAAGGTAGCAGCTTGGCTGATAAAGGTTCTAATAGGAATTGTGATGGTAATAGTAGCATATATTATTATCGCTCTCCTACTAAGTTATATACCTGTCAACCATAAAAGTAATAGTGGAAATAAAACCAAAGAAATATATCTTTCTACTAACGGTATACATGTCGATATAGTCATCTCTAAATCTGATCTTTCTACTGAATTATTAAAAGGCCTACACCATACACCAGAAGATAAATATTTCTCCATCGGCTGGGGAGAAGAAAACTTCTATCTGCACACCCCTAATTTTTCTGACCTGACAGCAAGTAATGCTTTAAGAGCTACCTTCCTTCCTAGTGCCGCATTAATGCACGTAACTCGCTATAAGCAAAGAAGAAAAACCTGGACTCGTGTGCAGGTAAGTTCAGAATCTCTAGATAAGCTTAAGCAATATATCGAAGCATCTTTCTACAGGAATGAGGAAGGAAATAAAGTTAAGCTAGCTCATGCTGGATATTACAAAAATGATGACTTCTACAAAGCCAATGGCAGTTATACTGCCCTTAATAATTGTAACAGCTGGGCCAATAGAGCTTTCAAGGTAAGTGGATTGAAATCTAGTTTGTGGACACCTTTTGATTTTGGCCTACTACACTTTTACGAAGAATAATATTTTGTCCATTGGCTTCAGGTGATTATTTGCAAAAAACATATTTTAGATAAAATAATTGCTGAGCTAATGTATGATGTAGATAATATAATTATTGGAACAGGTATGGGAGGGCTAACTACGGCACTATTGCTGCTGAGAGCTGGACAGTCCGTTATGATGTTCGAACAACATTATGTCCCTGGAGGATGGGCACACAGCTTTCTGCGAAAAGGGTATAAGTTTAGTCCTGGGGTCCATTTCGTAGGACACTTACAGGAAGGTGGATCAGGTAGAGAAGTGTATGAAAAAATAGGTGTAGCAAATGATATGATTTTCTTCCGTCAGAATCCGGCAGGATATGATCACAATATTGTAGGTGATCATCACTTTAGAATGCCAGCAGGCATAGACAATTTAGAAGTGGCTATGTCTGAGCAGTATCCAGATGAAGCAAAAAGGATAAGCCGCTATCTAAAATTTTCTAAACAAGTATACGAAGAACTCTTCAAAGCTATCGAGCCCAAGGAAGGGATTATGGATTATCTTCTACTTCCCTGGAGAACGAGACATATCGGAAGAACAGGCTGGATGAAATTACAGACTATCCTCAACTATTATCTGAAAGATCCTTATGTCAAAACACACCTAAGTCTACAGTGCGGCAATTATGGATTACCCCCAAAGTTGGCACCCTTCCCTGTACATTGTATAGTTTCTAATCACTGTATGCACGGCACATCTTATCCTAGAGGTAGTGGTTCCGGAATTGTAAAAGGATTTACAAAAAATATAAAAGAACTGGGGGGCGAAATAAGAACAAGTACAGCTGTAAAACAAATACTTATGGATGAGAAAGCAACTAAAAAAACAGCTATAGGAGTAGAGCTAGAAAACGGAGAAAAATACTATGCTAAAAGAATTATCTCTAATGCTGATCCCCATGTTACGTACAATAAGTTACTGGGCCGAGAGCATATTTCTAAAAAACTAACAAAAAAACTTTCTAAAACTCAATACTCAGCTGCGGCACTAAATCTGTTTCTTGTTGTAGATATGGATCTTAGAACAACAGGTATGGATAGTGGGAATATCTGGTATAGTACCGAACCAGATCTCAATAAGGTCTATGATATATTTGCTAGAAAAGATGTGCTAGAAGGTGATGTTTTTCCTGCGATGTTCATCACCTCCCCGACCCTGAAAGATCCTGTATCTTATGATGGCAAGCACCATACCTTAGAGCTTATTGTATTTTGCCTACATCATTCTTTCGCAAGATTCGAAAGCACTAGTTTCGAAAATAGAACTCCAGAGTATGATGATTATAAAAGAAAGGTTGAATTGAAAATGGTACGTACATTAGAAAAAGTTCTTCCAGGTGTGAGCAGTCGTATCAAGATGATGGAACTCGGAACTCCTAATACTGCCCAGCATTATATCAATGCAACAAATGGCAATTGTTACGGACCTGATAAAATTTTATCACAGGTAGGACCATTCAATTTCAAGATCAATACAGAGATAAAAAACCTACACCTAACTGGTGCTGCGACTTTTGCACACGGCCTAATAGGGGCAGTAGATTCTGGTATTAATACAACGGCAAAAATTCTAGGATGTGAACGAGCGGATATAATGGTGTATGGAGAAGGACAAGAGCTAAAACTTTACGAAGCAGAAGATGATACCAACTGGCCAGAACATCTGAAGCGCAAATCAGAAGTTAAGAAACGTAGAGGTGCGGATAAAGAAATGGAAACATTAAAATTATGATTGTAAAGTATAAGATAAGGATTTCTATATGAACACCCTAGAAATATTTTTGATCAATACACTTATAGGATTTTTAAAGGAAAATATTAACCTAATCGATAGAATAAACAGACTATGGATATAATATACGCATATACAATTCTCTATGTAAAAGATGTAGAAAAAGCCTTAGCATTCTATATCCATGCCTTTGGTTTCGAACAGAAATTCTTAACCCCGGAAAAGGACTATGGAGAGCTTATCTCTGGAAGCACCACTATAGCATTTGCTAATATAGAATTAGGGGAATCGAATTTCAAGAAAGGATTTACCGCAAGCAATCCAGATGATGTACCTTTTGGAATCGAGTTGGCCTTTACGAGTTCGGATGTAGAAAAGGCCATGCAACAGGCTATAGAAAATGGAGCTACCTTATTAGAAAAACTAGTTACTAAACCATGGGGTCAGCAGGTAGGTTATGTTCGGGACATTGACGGATTTATAATAGAGCTATGTTCTCCTATGTCAAATTAGTTACTTAATCCAGTATTTTTCCAGGCGTAATAAATAATGACAAAGTATGATATCAGGTATAAAAGATTAAATCGTGGATCATTTAAAAGTTGTTGGCAAATGATACCTAATATGAATCCTGAAACTACTATTACAATAAATCTTTTTTTGGGGTTTTTCATTTAAAATCAATCTGTGGATCAGATAATTATTTTGTACAATATACTAATACCAATTCTAGTTTAGAATTACGGTAATTATTTATTTTGTTCTTCATGTTTCTTCGTTAAAAAGCCTCGCCGAACCTATGGGTTCGCCTACGTTTTTTGCCTTGATCCATTTTGAACAATTCTAAATCCTTTTCCGTCATCTAAAA
>Ga0209187_1000307_pt1 | contig 98084 bp, 103 predicted proteins | sample BantaG_FD_187430 | JGI IMG/M metagenome (GOLD analysis project Ga0209187, IMG submission 187430) | Marine algal microbial communities from Bantry Bay, Ireland - BantryBay_4 metaG (SPAdes) (version 2) | ecosystem: Host-associated > Algae > Red algae > Unclassified | place: Bantry Bay, Ireland...
GATCTCGGCATCGTTGAAAATGTGAGGTAACAATCGCCGATGTGCTCGCCCGAAGAGATGCCGAGGAGGAACCTCGGTATCTGGCTCGAACTGCTGGTGATAGTGAGCGAAACCTATGAGCACTTCGATGCGTCGGGCTGCCGTCAGAGAACTGGGTGTGCGCGTGGCGGTAGGTGCCGTAGCCCACGCTACAGCTAATGCGCGTGTCAAGGGCCCCCGATGCCCGATGGTGTCGGCAAAGCGTGCAAAGCGATACAACTGCTGCCCCTCGATGGTCAATTGATACCCCATCTGGCGGCGGTAAGCGAGGTAGGAATCGACGAACACGCGCGTTGTATTGGCCGAATTCATGACTGTGCTCCCGGCCACGGGGATACCACTTTGGACAGGCCGTCCAGGTCGACCTTGGCATATAGCGTGGTTGTATCGAGGTTGCGATGGCGCATCAGATCACTGACGTCCTTGAGAGACGCCCCTGTTTGAACCAAGTTCGTGGCCAGGGTGTGGCGAAACCGATGAGGCCCCGTTAGTCGCGCGGATAGTCCGCATCGCTTGGCAGCATTGCGGATCGACCCTCGTATTGTGTCGGCCACGGCAGGCTGATCAAGTGGTGCGTGAAGCCTGAGGAACACCGCTCGCGTCTTAGTCTCAGCGGGCCGATGCTGCAAGTATCGGGCGATCGCCTGGCCAGTTGCCTGCGGCAGTGGCAGAGCGTCTACACGCCGCCCCTTGCCCTGAACTGACAGGACGCCATGACGCCAATCGATATCATCTAGCTGAAGCCGAACCAGCTCCGCCGTGCGCAAGCCAAGATCGATGTAACACCGCGCAATCGCGTAGTCGCGCTGACCACCGAGTGAGCCTTGGTCAAACGAGTCAAGCAGAGTGCGTACCTCAACTTCGCTCAGAGCCTTGGGTAATCCTGACAATGTCCAGTCGGCGACTTTTGGTAGCGACGAGATTAGTTTGCCCGTCGATGCGCCATGTACTGACTTGAACCGAAAATAGCTGCGAAGCGAACCACACAATACCTTTACCGATGCTGGCTTCCATCCCTTGCAGTAGGTCACCACGTAGTCAGTGATGTCGGCAGGCGTCAGAGTTGTGATCACCACGTCGCCGCTCCCAAACAGACGCCAGAGGAACTGATGCAAGTACTTCAAGCGCGTCTCTCGAGTCACGAGAGCCAGGCCTCGTACCTCGTCGTGATACGCATCCAGCGCCTGAAGCTCTAACTTAATGTTGGCAGGGCAATCCGGCGGTACGAGCTGGATCACACCAAGTCTCTGCGCAACATCAAGCCACCGATGCAACGCTGCTCGCACTTCAATACGAGACCAGCGGCATCGGGGTGCGCAGCGGCAAACGGTCAAATGCTCATCGAGAAATCGATCGACCGCACTCGAATCGGCACGGTTCGGCGTAATTTTCTCGCAAGAACACCAATAGCTGAAATGAGAAATACAGCTCAAGTAACTCGATACGGTGCGCGAGGAATAGCCGGCACGAGAAAGTGTAACTCCGACCTCAACTGCAACAGGCTCAAAGGATGAGCCGGAGAGCCAATGAAGAGCGGTCTTCGGTAAATTAAAGCGTTGGATATCTGACATGGTCGTACCCTCTGTTCCGGACGGATTGTCCGCTCAGAGAGCATCGCGACTATGCAAAGCTGTTGGCTACCTTGAATGTAGGAAAAAATCAGATAAAACGGCTTGAATCCGTATCGTTCGAATGACTCCTTGGCATAGTCGGGTGCTTGTCATACTTGCGGCCAATGACAAAAGGGCGTATCGCATTCTCTGTCAGGTTATTGTCTATGCGCAATCGGCCATCTTCCGTGTAGACCGTCAGCTTGTCCCATTGCTTGTCCATATAGTGCATCGCTTTACCCAGCGCCGACTTTGGCGGTACTAGAAACAGATGCTCATCCAGCCAATGCCTCAACTCGTTTAGTACGGGCACTGATCTGGATTGGCGTACCTGTTGTCTTTGCTCATCCGATAAATGTTTTGTCTCCCGTTCGATACGGTACAGCGTTTGTATTTTCTTAATCGCCGTTGCCGCTAGTGTACTTTTCTGCCGGTTCGGATCCACAACGCTCTGTGCTTTGAGGGCTTCGTCGAACTTACGCCTCGAATGGGCCATACAGCCGACGGAGACAAGACTGTGCTTCCGGCAAACAGCACCGTAGCCTTCGTACGCATCAGTCTGCAAGTAGCCACTGAACCCGTCAAGCAGGCGCAGCGGCACCTCTTGGCTTCGACTCGGATCGTAGTGATACAAAACCACCGGGGAGTCTGGCGGCCCTCCACGCTGAACCCAGATGTAAGATTGACTTTGTGCCGATTTACCTTCTTCGTTAAGTACCTGGAACCGAGACTCGTCCATGGCGATGATATCGTAGCTCAGTAACTGTTCTGTCATCAGATTGATCAACGGTTGAACCAACTGGCCACAGTGAATCATCCAGTTAGCCAGTGTGGCTCTGGGGATGGGGCAACCTAAGCGTTTGAGGTGTCGTTCGATGCGGAACAGTGGAAGGCCGTCCAGATATTTAGCGATAATCAGAAATACCAAGGTCGCAGCAGTGGCATTGCCTTTTGGGATGGGTTGGGCTGGCATCGGCGCCGTTACCAAGGCATCGTCGCATTCGGGGCAACGATATGTTTGTCGATGGTGACGAATCACCCGTACCTGTACCGGAGTGATATCAAGTTGCTCAGTGATCTTTTGGCTCAACGGTTCCATATCGCAATGGCAGTGCTCACACTGGCAGGCCCCTTCATCGAGTGTGTGCTCAACATCTACGCGCGGCAAATGATCAGGCAATTTGCGTCTACCTCGTTTCTTGGGCTTAGTGCTAGGCAGACTTGGCGGAACCTCGTCACTGTCATCCGGATCATCATCGACAGGATTTTTTTCTTTACTGTTGTCTTCGAGCAGCAATCTCAACTGATCAGGGGATATGTGCACACTGCGCACGCCGAAACGGTGATGTCTTGCGAGTTTGATTTGTTCGAGCAGTTGATCAATAAATAGAGACTGGTGTGTGACTTGCTCACGCAGTTCTTTAACCAAACTGGTCAGCTCATTGATATCCGTAGGGATGGAATCAGAATCACTTTTCATGCTTGTATTATAGCGTATTCGTATACAACCATCCACTATAGAACAGTATGATGAGGCAACTTCGCATGGCCTTGCAACAAGGTTAAATCATAACCGTCGAACAGCCATCCCACTTGCTGTGCGTTGAGATCAATCACATCCAGAGGTAAATGCACTGGCCATTTAAATCGCGCTTTCTCCAGTCGCTTCATCCACAGGGCAAAACCGTTACCTTCCCAGTACACCAGCTTCACTAAAGTTCTTTGTCTGTTGCAAAAAACAAACATTTTGGAGCTAAAAGGATCGAGTGACATCTGAGCCTCGACAATGGCCACGAGACCATTAATCGCTTTACGCATATCAACGGGTTTACGGTACAGGTAAATCGTGCCGCACTTGGGCTGAGGTCTTAACATCAGTGTGATTGCACAGCTGACAACAACCGTGACAATGATTCAGGCTCTACCGGTGTAAAATACTCAAGCACTGATCCACAGGGCAGTGTTAATCGGCATTGAACCGGAGGTGCATCGTTTGGAGTCGGGGCAGCCTGATCGACAGGAATGACGGTGACAAAATCAGTTTCTGCCTTTGATTCTGTCATCGGAAGAAAACCCCGCTTGGTCAGCGCGGTTTTCCATTGGTAGATATCCTTGGTTTTGAGATTGTTAGCCTTGGCATACTCGACGATGGTATCGTCATAGGATGCAGCGGCTAGTACGTGGTCACGCCAATACTGCTGGCGTTTTGTGATGGTGGTTTGAGTCATGATTTCCCCGTTTGTTGGAATCTGCGGTAATCATGGTAGCGGGACAAACGAAAATGAACACGTCGGTAAATTTTCGCTTACCATAATCACTGTCGTTTAACATAACATTTGTTATGAACATTCGGCGATAGATCAATGACGCTACTCGCTGATTTATGATTTACAGTAATTATGACGTCACATCTTTCATTTGTGCCGCAATGAATGTAGCGATCTGGTCTTTGTCAGGTAATGCCACTTGGTAACGCGATACAAACAGCTGGTTATCCATTCCCGCGGTGGCATAGCGAACAAGTGCTTCATTCTTGCCTGTGCATAGTAAGATCCCTATGGGTAAGTTGTCGCCTTCACTGCGCTCGTTCTCGGCATACCAGTTCAGATAGGTATTGAGCTGTCCGAGGTTTTCATGATTAAAGGGCTCAGTTTTGAGTTCCACCAAAATGTGGCACTTGAGCAGCCGGTGATAGAAAACCAAATCGACGAAGAAATACTCACCGCCTATCAGGATGCGTTTCTGTCGTGCTTCAAAACAAAATCCTCGACCAAGTTCTAATAAGAAGGGTTCAAGCTTATCTAACAAAGCATGTTCTAAATCTGATTCGAGCATCGTGTCTTGTGGGCGAACACCCAGGAACTCAAATACCACCGGATCGCGTAGTATCAGCTCAGGCTTGTCAGTTTCCGCAAGCGAATTTATATGCTGACTAAGCGCCTCCTTATCCTTGGACAGCGCGGTCCGCTCATAGCTGACACTGCCGATCTGGCGCTTCAGCTCGCGAACGGACCAGCCCCCACGCAGACATTCCACTTCGTAAAATGCACGTTGGAGAGGGTCATTCAGGGCGAGCAGCAATTCGAAGTGGCTGTACGAGAGTCTGGAGACCAGCATCTCGGCGGGTACCCGCAATAGTGGGGACGCCGCGTCCCCACATTCTGTGACTTGTCATCAGATGAACGGATTGTTGCCTCTGTTGGAAGCATTGCGGCCAATGATGGGGACAGTGTCCCCACTATATGCGGATAGCATTTGAAAAAATCATGATATCGATACAATTGTCGCCGATCGCAGCTTTTTACCTGACGTTGCTTCAGGCTACTGGCCAGACTATCAAATAGGTGTTCGCCGTAGCTTGCACGATCCTCGCCCTCCAGTTGGTAATAACCGATATAAAAGCCGATCGCCCAGTTGCGAAGCGTCAGGCCGACATTCACAGCGCGAGCAGTATCACGTCTGGCCTGCTGATCAATGGAGTCGATCTGCTGGATCAGCGTATCGAATATCATTACCAATGCCTACTAAGGGTAGCTGCGGAGGAGGGGGAAAATAGTACGTTAGTCGGAGTTTCACCTCCACCTATACTAACCGATTCCATGTCTCTTCAGAGAACCCGCTTTTTGAACGGGAAGATCGCTATGGATGTGAAACTCTATTCATCCAGCTTGAACGTGATCAACATTGTTGATTCGTTTGATTGAATTGATTCTTTCGGCTAGAAGAATGGTACCGTTGACAGCGAGACAAACTGCGCCAGGAATTTTTGGAGCAGCACATACACTACGAGATGACGGTTAAGCGGTTGATCTGTGCAATAGCTATCGGTGTCTCGGGTGATCGCCTACACGATGGTGAGTCAATGTACGTTCAGGAGCTTTGGGCCATCAGTATCCAGACACTCTGGGTCAACTAGTGGTCAATCATGTCAACATGGTCATTTAAGTTAGAAATATTACCAATTAGGCTACTGGTAATATGAAGTATGCAGAGTCCCAAAACGCATTTATCGCTTACTGCATCAGTTTGCTTCTTACTGTCATGCAGTGGTTCGACCACTCAATCTGACATGCCATCTGAGGATGGCGAGTCGTTAGAACAAGGCCTGTTCATTGATAGCGGTGTTGGAGGCTTGAGCTTTGATACCGACACCCTATCGGGGCTGACAGATAATCAAGGGGGCTTTCGTTATAGGCCAAATGAAATGGTCGTATTCAGCATCGGTGAACTGATGCTGCCGCCGGTTAAAGCGAAAAGTATTCTGACGCCCATCGATCTTGGAAACGGTAGCGTGGACTCGGAAGCGACTACGATCAACATAGCCAGACTACTTCAATCACTCGATCTCGATGGTGTACCCGATAACGGGATAACTATTCCTGAAACAGCATCAACAATCGCGACCGCGATAAACTTTGACGTGCCGACAGAGATCTTTGCATCTGATGTTGACGTTATTAACCTGATTGCAAATTCTGGCTCTGTAAACGGTGTATTGATTTCGGAAGAGGATGCCCGAGAGCATCTCTTATCGAGTCTAGCGGCGCTTGATAACAACGAGTCTTCAGGCTTGTCGGCGATTGTCGGATACTGGAATGACCCTGCGACAGGCGACTATATCAATATCGAAAGCTCAGGAGCGATCGCTTTTTATGACACACAATCTGAACAATCATGTCATACAGTACGTCGAGGCACAGTCAGTGCGCTAGATACATCGCTATATTTGGTCAGTACGGATAGTGGGGAGTCTCAACAGCTAGTTATTACACGCACGGAAGACAGGCTCAATATCCTGTTAGTTGGATCACTTGTTCTGGTTGATGATAAAACCGTATCGGATCTCAATCTTTGTCCCGGATAAGAGTATTGTACTGTAGTGGATGGGGTTCCTCGAATCACCGTATCGGCGTGTTGACTCCAATGAGTGAACCATTTGCTCTAATGATCATGCTTTTAATACGCCGATGATGATTGAACTACTTGCCATCGTCGCGATGTTCTTATCGATAGCAGCTGTCTGGAGTCCAGTTAGGCATGTGTGGATCGGTATGTACATTATGTTCATTGGTCTGGCACTGCTTTCTCAGTGGATAACGCCAATAGCGCTGATGTCGTTGTGCGTCTTCGCACTGGTGGTTTGGTTATCCACGTTAAAGAAAACAAAGCTGTTGTCAATCGGCGTTAATACTCTGGTAGTTCTTGTAACGCTTGTAGCGGCAGCGCGATTAGCGCCAGGTTTTACCAACATATTACTACTTGAGGATACGCAGCTTTCTAACAACACCGGATGGTCAGCGTTACGCTTTAGCGCCGATAAAGTATCCATCGGGTTGTTCTTATTGGTGGCACACAGAGAGCTACTATGTAAAACGTTCAAAGAATGCACTCGGATTCTTGCACCCAACATTGTTCCCATTATTGTTGGGTGCATGGGCATATATGTCGTTGGATTGATAGTGGGTTTCGCAACTCTGGATGTGACGATATCACCTTTGGCTCTCGTCTGGCTTTTTAGAAACCTGATATTTACCGTAGTCGCAGAAGAGGCATTTTTCAGAGGCTTTATTCAAAGTCGACTGCAAAGCTCGATAGCCTCACCGCATGCTCCGATTTACGCATTGCTTATCTCAGCCGTTCTGTTCGGTTTGGTGCATATCTATGGCGGATGGGAATACGGTCTTTTGGCAACAATAGCTGGTGTTCTCTACGGCTACGTGTTCATGAAAACTGGGCGAATTGAGCCTTCGATAGTGGCACATAGTGTATTGAACACTGGCCATGTGTTGTTGCTTAGCTACCCGTGATTTAAAATGTGCTGTTGATGCCTATCAGTACACGTTGCGGCCAAATATGAACATCGTATTCTATTTCAGTGGCTACATCTTCACGGGCGTCTACATCGAAAACATTCTGAATATCCAGAGTGACCTGGGTATTTGCGAACAGGCGGGGCGATTGAATGGCTACATTGGTTATTGTGTAGTTATCGATATCAGCGCGTAGATCGCCATCACGTCGATCGCGCTGGCCAACACCAAACACCGAAATGTTTGTTGTCCAGTCCGACAGCGTCTGGTAGGTGGACTCAAGATAGGGCTGCCAATGAGGAGCCGTCTCGTTATCTGAGTTCACCGTGGTATTACGCTGAAATGCCACACCCGCACTCACACTCCAAGGGATGCTGGGCTGCCAGTTTAATAATAGTTCGAAACCGTGTCCAACTTCGTTGCCTGAAAGATTGGCAAACCGGCTTCCGTTAGGAGAGTCAGGATCTGGGATGGCACCAATATCATCTGATTGGCGGTAAGAAAAGATGTTGGCGTCCAGCGCCAGCGTCGGTGTGATCGTTTGATTGATCGCGAGTTCGACCATGCGAATTTTGGCAGGCTTCAAGTTTCTATCACCCAGGGCGGTGAATAAGCCATTGCTGGACTGCTGAATAACGGTAGGTAGTATACTGGATTCACCGTAAAGCAATGTGATGTCAGTGTATTGCCCGGCCGTCCATTCCAAGCCCAAGCGGGGATTAACAACGGTACCGTAGTCGCTGTTGTAATCTACTCTGAGTCCTGCATCAAGGGCTAAATCATGCGTGAATGGGTACTGATCTCGTAGTAGGATATGTGCACCTGACTTGTTGTACTCTCGTTCAAATAAAGCGTCCCCATCGATATAGTCTTGTACAGGACCTGCTGGGACAGGGATTGGGCTACCGTTCTGGACTACGTAGTTACGGCGATCGTAGTCATTCGTTGCTATGCCGCGTCGACTGCCAATGCCAAGCTCTACATTGTGTTTCCCCAGTACCAACCGGGTAATGAGCTCGGCGGTGAGTTCTTGCCCGGTTTGTCCATAGGACTGAAGAACACCATCTGTGAACAGTCCACCAAGGGCACCAGGTGGAAGAAAATAGGCGTCATCAAAACTCGCTTCCTCATGGTTGTAGGTCAGATGCACATCCATAACACCTTGACTGATTTTTTTCGAGTAACGAACGTCCGTTGCAAAGCGAGTGAGATTCGCTTTGCCTTGTGGATCAATCGACTGCACCACACCGGTGCCGACCCCGGATTGCCGATGCGTGAAATATTGATGCAGAATCAATTTAGGGCCTAGCTCCAGTGTGAATCTTGCATCAGTGAGCTGCCTGTTGAAATACCCACGTGATGGGGCAAAGGACGCTGACGTGCCTAGCTGCTCGTCAAAGTCCGATTGCCGGTCTGATTCGACAATCTGACGAGAGCCGTCAGTGTCAGAATGGTAAATAAATGCAGAATAGCCATATTCGCCATGAGTGTGTGATTTGCGTAGCCAGGCCTCTTTGGTGTCAAGTGTCCCGGCACGAGCACTCAGGGTTGTTTCATTCTCATCAGGCGAGAACGTGACAATATTGAGAGTTCCAACAATGGCCGATGGGCCATATATCGTAAAATGACTGCCTTTCAACACCTCTAAACGTTCGATATCAGCCACAGGAAGAGAGTTGAGATCAGGTAGCGTGCGCTCAATTTCAACACCGTTGTGTAGGATGAGCCAGTTGCCGCTAATGCCACGAACATAAGTGTCCGCATTGGCATCTGAAGTGCTGCGGGTCACATGGATTCCAACGACACGCTCCAGCAATTCAGCAACATTTAGTGCACCTGAGCGTTCGATTTGGTCGCGCTCCATGATTACTACCGTTCTGGGTGCGTAACGAAGCCGTTTGTCGTATCCTTCAGCAAATTCAAGTGTATCTGCACTGATGATCTGATCCAGTTCACTGGATATAGCCGATGCCGAAAATGCACAAGATAGCACTACAGCGAGGTAACGATTGATGAAAAAGATACTCATTCAAAAGTCGCAGTCGCAGTTGTTCAATGACGTTGTGACAAGTCTTAAGAACAGGTTCGATCTTGTCCAGCTCACTGAGGACATGATGGGGGAGGGGCTGGCTGAGGCGAAGGGTTCAATAGAAGGCATCATAATATTCGGTCCCTCTGAGCAATCATTACGCGTATGCAAGCTTGCCAGGAATGAACGATTTGCAAATCCATCAGTGCCAATAGCCATTGTTGGGGATATGTCTACTATTCACCCGATGCCGTTTGGCTGTGAACGCTTCGATAGTGCCTCCATTCACTTGATCGATCAATACCTTGACAATCCCACTGCGATACGCTCACTGATCGTTGAAGACGACGCCGCTATTCTTGAAGTAGCGACCATGGCCTTGTCTCGATATATGGACGTTGACGCAGCCAGCGATGGAAATCAGGCCTGCAGCCGTTTAGAGTCCTCGATATACGATCTGGTTGTGCTCGATGTCATGCTTCCAGGTATCAGCAGCGAAAAGGTATTCGAGCTAATACTCACAACGTCGCCAGAGACAGCTATTGTCGTGGTAACAGCATTTGACACCGAAAAAATTGAATCGCTCTTTACCCTTAAAGGGGCTGCTGCATACATTCAGAAACCGTTTCTGAGCAATGCTATTTTCAGGCAACAATGCATGGATGCCATACTGGCTCATTGGGCAGACAATGATGCCGCCAGACTTCAACAGACGAAGGTAGCAGCGGAGCGCGCGCGCGAAGAACACGCAATGCGGATGAGTCGATACCTTTAACCGAATACTCTGAAAGTCGAGAGCACCAGAGTGTTCTGGATGAACTGATAAGCATTCAGGCATAGTCTGAATTGATATTCCTAGAGCGCCTTTTTTCAGTGCTGATGGGGCGCACTGTATTCAGGCTTTCAGGTATGCGTACAGTGAAGCGTGTGTATTCGCCTTGAGTTGAATTCACGTCGATGTTTCCATCGAGTAGGTCAATCCAGAAACGAACCATTGATAGCCCTATACCCATGCCCCTGGGGCCGATATGAGGCGCAGCAGATCCACTGAAGTGCTTTTCGAAAATGCGTTCCATTTCATCATGAGGTATTCCTATCCCTGTATCGTGAACGACAAGTGTAAGCCAGCCATCATCATCAATATTCGTGACTATCGTGAGCCTACCATTCTTGCAGGCTCGGTGAGAATTTGTCAGCAGGTTATCCAGTATGCATCGCAGCAGTTCTCTGGAAGTGTAGAAATGGTGTCGGCCAGTATGATTCGCAATAACGGTGTTGCCGGAGGAGGCGGTGAGTTGAGATGACGAGGATATAGATAGAGCAACAACCTCGTTTACATCAACATGGGCCAGCTCTGCCGGCTCGTTGGCCTCGCTCGATGCCGAGTACTGCAACAGGGTGCGTATCTCCTCTGACAGTACGATTGATGAGTGTCTTGATTTGTGCAAAAGCGTCTGAATGTCCGACAAATTCTTATTGCCATCCTGCAATGACTCTATCGCGTGATTCAAATAACCGAGCGAGGCGGTTAATGGTGTTTTCAATTCGTGTGAAAGGTTCATTGTCAGGGACCGTCGAACCGCTTCTGCTTCTTTGTTTTTATCTAGCGCATCGGCCAGTTCCTCAGTACGCGCGCGTACTTCTGCCTCCACGGTATCCTTGAAAGAGCTGACACGTTGAACCAGTGAGTTAATGCCACGCTGCACGTTGTCGATCTCGATCGTATCAGGCTTCAGGCTGAGGTATTCAGGTAGTAAAATGTCAGGATCAATGCGATTCAGGTGGGCATTGAGTGCAGATATACTTTGCGTCGTGCGTCGAGCGATTGATGATGTCAGGTACCAGAAAATTAGAGACCCGGCGAGCAGGATCGCGACGACGAAAATGAATGCTTTGTTCACAGGGCTCGTAAGGCTGGTTGAATCCACCTCAATGTGAACATAGCCTATGACGTCCATTGATTCATTATCAGAGACGGCGGCTTTGATGACTTCCAGCAGGTGTGATGATGATCCGATTGTGTGAATGCTACTAGCATAATCATCAACAGAGGGTGTCCAACTGACGGATCCACTTTGGTACAACGTGTTCCTGTCAGCATCCTGAAGCGAGATTCCCTGAATCCACGGAAACTGTTTGATGTCGTCAACATATTCACGCGTAGCGACAGTATCTTGCACTAGTAAGGTATAGCGAATATCCTGTTTAACATAGCTGCCAAGGGTATCCAGGTAGCCCTGTGTCAGGTTATCGTTAAGTGCAGGGCGAACGATGGCCAATATGAGTGAGATCAGAAGAACATTCACCAGTGCAATGAGAAACACCACCTGAGTGATTTTCCTTGAAAGGGTTCGTAGTTTGCGACTGCTCATTCAATCACCAAATCAATTCCGTTAAGACGATCAAGATCGCTTGGCAACTTAAAACCGATATGCACCAGTGTTCGTTGATTGAATACACGATTGAGTAGGGCTGCATCAGCCCATAGTGCGTGAGAACGTGTCGTTAATTCGTCAGCTCTGGAATCGGTTAGGCGATCATAAAGGCGTTGTCCATAGAGGGATAGATCGGGGATATAACCGATTGATACACCTCGCCTTGAATAGTGCGGTAGGGTTGATACGACGAGAATATTTTTTTTCCACGCCGCCTCTATAATGTGCCGATACGCACCAGAGGACTCAAGGTACTTATCATCAGTGATAACGATGGCCTCGTCACTTGAATCGATGTCCTGTAATAACGCAAACCAGGCACGAGCGAAATTTTGCTCACCTGCGACGATGGTCGGCGACAACACCACGTCGAGCTCCGCTGCGTCTTGCGTGTATGCCTCATCGATGAAAATGGTGGCGGGCGAGGCGACAACCGTGCGAAGACGCGCCAGCTCAAACCCTGTCTTGCGGATTTCAGATACAACGGTTTCGAGCGAGGGTTCCAGTGAGAGGGTAGGGATACCTGCAGGGTTGTTAGCAGCGCCGTAGAAGGCGCCGCCTATGATGCGCGATGTCATTTCAGCAGAAGCAATCTGCTCGATCAGTGATCTCCCTAGGACAATAATGGAATCCCCTAAGGGCGCGCGCTCTGAGATTGTCTTATTGACGTTTTCGACAGCCAGCAGTGTTGATTGTTTATCTCGAGTGGCGATGCCCTGAAAAATGGCTTTGATCGCGGGGGAATCGATATCGGTTGGCGCGACAAGTACGATCGTGCTTGAATGAACCCCATGAGTAAACCCGGACAGTAGAAAAACCGTCAATACCAGGTAGAGCTTCCGCAGGCACAAAGAGTACAAGAGATTCATTCCACACTTTTGCGCCAGCGGACTACAGGGAAGGCAGAAGGGGGAGGGTGACATTAAAAATGCCATGTCCACCGGCCAGTTTCATACGTGTAGTGGTGTCAAGCTGTTCATCGGTTTACCCACGCACCCTATTGAATAGTCAGTAAATTGGCTATGAATGCGCTAGTCATCGGATCGAACGCCAAACAGTAAGCTCAACAGTGTCTGTTTCTCACCCAAACGTTTCATGCGTTTATGAAACGTCACTTTGGGTATTCCCGCTGCGTTGCTGGCTGCATCGACAATCGTACTTCGCTCACGCAAATTTTGCATAACTCGCTGTTCAGCAACATCAAAAATATCATCTATCGACAGTCTGTCGTATCGATCAATCAGTTCAAGAAAGTCATCATCCAGTGTGTCAGAGTCTGGAATCATGCCTACCAGTGTATCCAAGTAGGCATCAGAATTGCCGTTTGATAGCCGCATTGATTCAGCAATCTGGTGTTGGGAATAGTATCGGGGTGACTCGTAAGTATGGGCCTGGAATGCCGCGCACCAATACGCGATAATTTTTGCATCAATAGGGCGAGTGTTCAAGGTAGGCAATACGAGAACAGGAAACGATGTATAGACATCGACCTGATCAGCGTCATCGCAGACGACAATCGCAATAACAGGTTTGGAATCCATTGCTTGGGTTAACGCCACACTTAATGATTGCAACTCGGTGTTTGTTTGACAATGTGGCAGCGTAACGCTTGCTCGATCAGTGGGCAGCTCATCGGCATTGAGATCTTTATAATCGAAATAGTAAGGTCGTATCACGCTGGGATGTAAGGCAAAAACAAAGTCGACAAGCATCTGTTGAAGCGACGTCGTGCCCACACAGATCATGCACGACTCCAGTTTGATGGATGCGGCAATCAAGCGACTAATACATTGACGAAATCGCACATCAACAGAAAGTAAGGGTACGTAACATGTGCTTCCGTTGACGTAGGCGATGTCCTGGAGAATCAGTAGTGTTTTAACATGCCAAATCACCTCTTCGGTCGTTGGCTGTGTCAGAACCAGGGACATGCGATCACTTAAAAAAGTCTGGTGATGGTCACTCAAGATCTGTCTTTCGTCCAGACAGAACAGGTACGCAGCGTCTGCACTGAGCGAGTGCTCTTGAGTGAGAAGTGGGTAGGGCATCTCGTCAAATATCACCAGATGCGCAGGCTTTTGGCTATACCGTTTCTCGTGGATCAAACCGGAGAAGCAGCGTTCTAGATCATCGAATAGCTTTCCCTTGTGACCCACAAAGCGAACCACGGGTAGCAGGAATTGTGTGACAGATTCTGAAAAGGATTCAATGGAGCTCAGGAGTTGATGTGACCCCATAAGAGACTCAGGAGCATCATCACTCATAGAATACTCACGGCTCGATCACCAGTAAATTCGCCTTCACTGTAAACGTATGTCATTGATAGTTATAATAATTATTGATGTTTCGTATTTCTGACTTCATCCATAGCCTTGTTTGTTTTTGGATGCGTAAATGCTGTTTATTTGGTAATAAAATACAGATTGACCACCTCATATCATTATTGATACATTAAGTATCAAATGTGATACTTAACAAGGTGGGCAATATTATGTCTTTGTTAATACCCATACTCAGTCTAGAACCGCGGACACTTCGATCACTGACAAGGGTAGCGTGTCACAGCGCATTGCGTACCCAAACTTAAAATCAGGTAAAGGAGATAACAGGGTGTATCAGCCCTTTCAGGGGCGACTCTGGAGCAGAAGAGGCTGCTTTTTTCTGTTTCTGCTGTGTCTGATTTCATCTGGCATTGCGTTGATGGTGGTTCGCCGTCAGCTGGCGACGTATCTGGGTCTACAACTTCCCGAGTTGCAAACGATCTCAGATGTCGTTGCCTCACTGAGTGACAGCTTCGCACTGACAAGTGCAACTGCCACATCCTATCCATTGATCATCGTTAAGGCCTGGTCCCAGGGACTACTGGCGCTGGGTGTTAGTGCGGTTTCAGGTCTGGCGCTCTTGTGGCTAGCGCTCAGACGGATACAAACGCGCGATGAACACGGTACGGCGCGCTGGGCAACTCGCAAGGATGTTATTGAGGCAGGACTGCTCGAGGTGGATGCACAGGCGCATCCACACTCGCTGATTGTTGGCGGATGGCAGGACCCTGACGCCAGGGCACATGACCCACCAGAATACCTCGTACACACCGGTCCAGAGTCACTCACTGTTTTCGCCGGTAGCGGTTCAGGCAAGACAGCAGCTTTGGTCGTCCCTAATTTGCTGTGCTATGAATCAAGCGCGTTCGTGCTCGACATCAAGGGTGAGTTGTGGGAGAGCACGGCAGGCTACCGCAAAGAGGAGCTGAGGCAGATCGTGATGTTTCACGACCCCTCCAGCGAGAATGATCGTGGCGCGCGGTTCAACCCATTGGACGAGGTGGATATCACTAGTATTTCAGCGGTACGTGATGTGCAGATGATTGCTGAGTACCTGGTACCTAACAAGGGTGATGAAGAGAATGCCAACGCGCATTTCGTTGATGCCGCCCGATCACTGACTGTTGGGGTGATTTTGTATGAGTTGGCGCTCTCTTACGAGAAAGACAAGCAAAGCACCAACATTGCATCCGTCCTCTCGCGCATCACATCCCCAAATCAATCCTTTTCAGACTACCTGAGCGATATGCAGATATTCGATCAGAGCAGTGAATCGGTGGTTAGAGTGATCCGTGAAATAGCCACGGAAATGAAAGCGAAAGAGTCAAAGGAATTCTCAGGCGTTCTCTCATCCATGACAACACCGTTGAGCAAATTCCGTGATCCGATATTAGCGCGAGCGACTGAGGTTAGTGATTTTAGAATCCGCGATTTAATGGATCAGAAAAGCGGCGTGACCCTTTACTTGACCGTCCGTCCTCGAGAACGTGATCGATTAGCTGACTACTTTGCACTGGTGGTCAATCTATTGTTTCGCGAGCTGACGAACGAGAAAATCGATGCCAGCGTTTACAGACGCAAAGTGCTGATGTCGCTAGATGAATTTACAAGCCTGCCCCCACTGCCTGTTGTATCGCAATCGATGGATATCATGCGCAGCTACGGACTCAAGGCATTCATCGTTGTTCAGGATATCGAGTCTATTAACAACCTGTACGGTGATCATGAAACCTTTTCGAGTAATTCAAAGGTCCGCGTTGCCTACACACCTGCAAAGCTTAAGACCGCAGAGTTGCTCTCCAGCATGACAGGCACCGCCACGGTGACCGACAAGACAGTTAACCATCAGCGAAAGAATCTGGATGTAGTGGCCACCAGCAGTACCGAATCCGAAGGCATTCACCAGCGTCCGTTGATGACAGTGGATGAGGTGATGCGAATGAAGATCGCAAAGCTGGACGCCGACGATCGGATGATCGAGGCAGGTGAGTCATTGGTCTTTGTAAAGGGCTGTCCGCCGATCAAGGCGATTCAGACACCGTATTTTTTCGATGAGGAGCTGCTGCGCCGCTCGAAGATTCCCCCACCGGAGCGCTCCGAGAGGATCGTGAGGGAATCGCCAAAGCCTGACATGTCACCGGGTAGACCTCGCCAGATCGAAGATCCGACGAAGGGTCGAGTGAGTGTGCCAGTCGCAGAGGTGGTCAATGGTTAAGTTTCTGCTCTTGATCGTTGTGAACTTTGCACTGATCGTAGGCGGTTTGACGCTGGGTGGTTTTCGGTTAAATCTATCCAACAGTCAACCCGTTGGCCTCTATCGCGAGGTCTCAGGCGGTTGGGACCGAGGAGATCTGGTGTTCTCCTGCTTGCCACAGAAGGTGGCGGCGATAGCGGTTGAGCGTGGGTATCTGTCAACGAATGCGGTGAATTGCGGCGGCCATACCCCGGTGTTGAAACGGGTCATGGCACTACCTGGCGATAGGGTTGATATCGCAGGCCGGGTGTTTATCAACGGCGAGGCGGTTCCCAACACGGACCTGCAGAAAGCAGACAGTCTGGGACGAGGCTTTGAGATGGCCTCCAGTGGGCCTGTTGCCGATGGACAGGTGTGGCTGATCGGCAACGAGATCAGATACAGTTGGGATTCGCGCTATTTCGGGCCGGTCGATCAATCGCTGATCATGGCCAAGGTGAGGCCTGTATGGACCTTCTGATGCGCCTCGCAGCCATGTCGTTATTAGGCTACCTGTTCGCCTATGGGGAGTCGGTCACGCAGTTTGGATTGCTAGTGATGCTTTGGATGGTCGCTCGACAACGGCAAAAGCAGGCCCTGTATCTGTTGGTGTTTTTCGCTGTCGCACTATCACCGGCAGCGCTGGCAGCGTTTGACTACAGCACGCAGCTGAGTCTAGCCATACTGGCCTGGGCTGTGCCGGTAGCAATCAACGTGATCACGCTCAGCTGGGCGCTAGGCATGAAGCGATACGCAGCATTATGTTCGGTGTTAGTGCTGACAGCGCTGTCCCTGACGCCGTTGTCGAGTATCGCTGTGATCTCGATCTGGCCCCTGGCAGGATTGCTGTTTCCGGGTACCGGTTGGTTTGGAATCGCGTTGATCACGATACTGGTGTTTTTCCTGATAGTACGCTTAGAAACGGTTCAAATAGTGCTCAATGCAGCAGCGATGACGTTGATCGCGATGCTGGCATTGAGTACCAACGCGCATGCAGCCATCACGCAAGCAGCCTCTTCTGATCACACGATAGGTATCGATACCTACCGGGGCATGCCCGATGACACCACACAGCTGATGTTTGCCACTGCCTGGCGTTATGAGGAACTCGAGGAGGCAGAAAAAAGCAACGGCACTACCGTAATCTTTCCAGAGTCCGTATTTGGTGATTGGAACGAGCAAAGTCAAACAATACTATCAAGCTCATCACGCACCGTTATTGGTGGTGCCCGTGAATGGATTGATAACAGACGGTATGTCAATGTTCTTGTCAATGCAAATGATGGGCAGGTCATCTACCGCCAACGATTTGCGGTACCAGCGGTGTTCAGTGGCGCAACACAAGCTGTGTCTGCAAAGCCGATTGAAGGATCATCTATCGTTGCATTGATTTGTGTGGAGCTGGCGAATACCGGATTGGTAGCGCGCACCTATGCCGCAGCACCCGATCAGGTGATCTGGGTAGCGAATTTGGGCTGGTCACAGCATGGCACGTTGTACAACCGACTGGTGAGCGAGACGGTGCTGTGGTCAAGGCTGTTCAATGTCAACACGGTCATGGCGGTGAATCATGCGGAGGCTATCGATGCTTGATGCCGCCTTGTTTGCCGCGTGTTTGACATTGGGTATGGACACAGGCCTTGCAATTTCTATTGCAGAAATTGAAAGCTCAGGCAAACACTACGCGTTCAACGTGAACCGCTGGGAAGGAGAGCCAGTACCGATGGTAGATGTTGACACATCGGTGTTGCTATCCAACACATTCGTTGATCAGGGTTATACGGTTGATGTCGGTTTGATGGGCATCAACTCACGCAACGTGGACCGGCTGGGCCACACCATTGAAAGTGCTTTTGAGCCGTGCACGAATATCGCACTGGGCGAGCAGATTTATATCCGCTATCTGCAGCGTGCTGCAGACAGTGGCCTGGTTGGCCATGAGGCGGTGAGGGCGGCACTGAGTCAGTACAACACCGGCTCCATGACGCGAGGGCTTCATAACGGCTATGTGGACAAAGTCTGGACGCGTTATCAGGAGAAAAGCAGTTACCAGGCTCGGGTGGCTGATATCAACGTGCCGTGGGAGCGGCCAGAACGATGGTCTGATCAGGTGACACAACGCACCAGTCAATGGGGTAAACCGAATGAATAAGGCGCTCAGCGAGCTGTTGCCGCGCAACGAATCACAGGCAACGTATCTCAACCAGTCTGAGGCGAGAATACGAACCAAACTTGAACGTGAGTTGGGTTTTATCCATGATTTTCTGCAAGAGGACGTTGTACAGGAGATATTTGTAAACCCTGATGGCTCAGTCTGGGTAGATCGAGCTGGTGAAGACAGAAAACACGAGGGGACTATCAGCGCCAGTAAGGTGCAGGCGTTTCTTTCAACGGTGGCTTCCTCACTGAACGAGATAATCGATGCAAAGAACCCAACCATCGATGGGGTGTTGCTTCTGGATGGGAGCCGAATCAGCGGAGAGATACCGCCCAATGTCGCAGCGCCAAGCATGCGAATTCGAAAGCATGCGTTGCATGTTGAGCCATTGCGTTATCACTTGGACACAGGTGTTATCACACACGAGCAATTCGAGTTGATTCGCGAGGCGATTGGCAATCGCAGGAACATCGTCGTGGTCGGTGGCACCGCCTCCGGAAAGACGTTCCTGGCTAATTCCATTTTGCATGAAGTCTCTGCATTGACCCCGACAGATCGTGTGCTGACGATTGAAGATACCAAGGAGCTGGTGGTGACATCGCCGGACAATGTGAGTTGGGTGACCACACCCTATGTGGACATGAAAAAGATGTTGCATCGTGCGCTGCGGGCCACACCCAAACGCATTGTGGTGGGCGAGGTGCGCGGTGGCGAGGCGTATCAGTTACTGAAGATGTGGGGGACAGGCCACAGTGGAGGGCTTGCCACCATCCACTCTGACAAGGGTGCGATGGATGGACTACGACGCCTTGAGCGCATGTGCGCAGAATCTGAGGAGCTTCGCGGCATGGGGCCGGAGTGGATTCGAGAGACGGTAGGGGAGGTGGTCCACCTGCTGGTGAACATTACCAGGGATGAGCACCAACGTTCGGTGCCACGACTGGTACAGGTTGACGGTATCGATGCGTCAACCGGGAGTTATGTGTATGAGGTGATTGAGCGATGAATAGCGCATTGAAAGGTGCAGGCTCATCGACATGCACAAGGCTTATGGTTTCATCGATTGTTATCCGAGGGATGGAGTATGAAGATAAGACAAGGGGTGTTGTTTGCCCTAATGCTGAGCTGCGCTGGCGGTGCTTTTGCCGCTGGCGGCGGTGGCGGCGCATTGCCGTGGAATGCATCGATCACGAACCTGGCAGGCTCGTTGACCGGTGGTTGGGCGGTCGGTGTAGCAACGGTTGCCTTGGCCGTAGCCTTTGCAACACTTGCGTTCAGTAGTGATCTGAGTGGTGTAGGTCGAACGTTGGTTGTGCTGACGATCTCGATTTCAGGTTTGCTGCTGCTGACCAGCTTGCTCACCGCACTGTTCGGTGGTGGCGCTCAAGCGTCAGAGAGTATTCAGGTGATGCAATTCCTGGTGATCTTTGCAACGTTGGGGTTGTCCCTGGTGCTGGCTACGGTGGAGCTTGCTCTATACAAGCTGTGGACGGGTTACTTAAGCCGTGCAAAGCAGGCGTCCTGGGCACCGGTGCCTTTGGCTGCGTAATGAAAATGCTGAGCGAGTCGCAACCGATAGCGGCTCGCCCAGCGCCATGATCAACAACGAGGCTTTGTGAGATGGATGATGTACCACTAAGACAGGCACCCTGGAGACGATCGTTAGCACGCGTCGTGACGGTGATGGGTGCAGAACGCACACCCATGCTGTTGGTGATCATGATGGCATCGATGCTGGTGCTCACAGGATTAACGATTGTGACCACCTTACTTGGGTTTATTGTGATCTTGGTGGGAGGGGCTGCGCTTCGACAGGCGGCCAAGGTGCATCCTCAAGCCTCAGCGGTCTACATCGAATTCATGCGGTTCAAGAAATATTACCCGGCCGTTAGACAGTTTCCCAATTCAGAGCCTTACCGGTCGGTGTGTGAACGGTCGAGAAGGGGATTGTAGATGGCCCATCCGCTATTCAGCTGGCTGTTTCAAGATGAGAGTAACGCCGCCTACGTTGATCTGATGGCGTTTCGTAGCTATCGTGATTTTGATGCTGGCATCATCGAGTGTACTAACGGTGATCTGATGTGCGGCTGGCATTACACCGGTGTGGATCATGAGTCCGCCAGCGGTATTGAGCTTAATCACCTGTCCTTACGATTGAATGATTTAATGAAGTCATTGGGACGTGGCTGGGTGATGTGGAATGAGGCGCTTAGAGTAGAGACCAATGATTACCCGGCTGAAGAGGACTGTCATTTCCCGGATTCGGTAAGCCTGCAGATTGATCGAGAAAGACGTACCGCCGTCCAGGAGCAGGAACATCATTTCGAGACTGTCTCGTTTTTCGTTCTGATGTATAAGCAGCCGTCGAGAACGGCACAGAAACTCTATAACACGATGATCGATGAGGATGAAACCGCAAAGCGTCTGACACTGGAAGAGAAACAGGATCGCTACTTTAGAAAGGTGGTCGCACAGTTCGAAGGGGCACTGGATTCGATCTTCTCGTGTACCCGGTTGGGTGGTTACACCGATGAGGCAGGGCACACCTATTGCGATTTTGCGCGATTACTACATTACTGTGCTACCGGCATCATGCGGCCCGTTCGGGTACCAGATCCGAGCGTCAGACTTGATTGCCTGATCGCAGGCCAGGAGTTTATTCCCTCGTTCACACCAGTGGTCGGCAATAAGTACATTGGTGTTGTCAGCGCGGAAGGACCACAGGCCGCATCCACTGAACCTGCTTTGATGGCAGCGTTTGACTCCAGACCACTTGCCTATCGATGGAGCACGCGCTTTATCTTTATGGACCGTGTCGAGGCCGTTGAATCACTGACAAAATTTCATCGCAAGTGGAGCCAGCAAGTCGTGCCGGTAAAGGATCAACTGGCACAGAACCCTAACCCACGCATCAACCGTGATGCGCAGCGAATGGTGGATGATGCAGCCGAAGCACGGGCCGAGGTGTCCAGTGGGGATGTGAGTAACGGCTTCTACACCTCGGTGTTTGTCGTGTACTCCGAGGATCTGGATGAGGTCCAGGATGCCTGTGATGAATTCAAGAAGTTACTCGAAGCCCAGGGCCTTGGTGGACGTGTTGAGCAGATGAATGCGACAGCGGCCTTTCTGGGGTCGATTCCTGGTAACACTGGTGCGAACGTGGCAAAGATTCCAATCTCCACGGCGAACCTGTCTGACCTGATGCCCGTGGCATCGGCCTGGCCGGGTGATGAATTTTGTCCCAGTGATAAGTTCCCGCCATACAGCCCACCGCTGATACAGGCCGAGACACCAACCAGCACCCCGTTTCGTTTCAATACGCATGTCCGAGATCTCGGGCATTTTGCCGTGTTCGGCATGACCCGTTCTGGTAAGTCAACACTGCTGTGTTTGATGATGGCGCAATGGCTGAAGTACAAGGACGCTCAGGTGTTCGCGTTCGATGTAGACATGTCGATGTACGCGATCACCAAAGGAGTCGGTGGCAATCATTTTGAAATTGGTGCAGAAGACGCGAGTGGTTTTGCGTCAGTCACATTCATGCCATTACAACACATTGATACAGCGGCAGATCGTGCCTGGGCAGTCAATTGGGTTGAGACCTGTGTTGAACTTCAGGGTGTGACCATTACCCCGGCACACCACAACGCTATCGATACGGCGATGAAATTACTGGAGGACAGTAATTCGCGAACGATTACAGAATTCGTATCGAACCTGCAGAACCGTGAATTGACAGAAGCGATGCAGTATTACGTCATTGGCGGCACCGCAGGGTACATTCTTGATGGTGCTACAGAGACTGCCGTTTTCTCAAATTTCAATGTGTTTGAGTTGCGGCAGCTGATGCAGATGGGCAGTAAGGTGATCATCCCGACGTTGACTTACATTTTTCGGTGCATCGAACGATCACTCGATGGCAGGCCGACACTGATACCCGTTGATGAATGTTGGCTGGCGTTTGCCAATCCTACTATTCGAGATAAGCTCTGGGATTGGTTAAAGACGACCGCCAAGAAAAACGCGTGCGTCGGATTGGCAACCCAATCCATAGTCGATGCCATCAAGAGTGGTATTGTTGAAACTATCCTGGACAGCACCGCTACAAAAATACTGTTGCCGTCTCCCGAAATTGGAAGCACTGCGAATCGCCCGTTCTATGAATCAACGCTGGGACTGAACCCCAGGGAAATAGACCTATTGATCAGAGGACGCCAAAAGAAGCAGTATTACTACACATCCTCAATGGGTCGCAGGATGTTCGAATTGAACTTGCGCCCTAAAACGCTTACTTGGGTAGGCCGTAGCACACCCGATGATGTTGTAGCGCTTAAAGGGATGATTAAAGATTATCCAGATGACTGGAGGGACCGATGGGTCGAACACTGCACAACGTAGTCAGGCTATTAGTGCTTGTGGTGCTGGCATCTATTGCCATGCCTTCAGCGGCAAGGTGCATCAGTCCCTTGATAACGCCCACTGAATGTGACTTCAAAAATGAAGATACGCATTTGTGGCTGATCCAGCCGGGGCATTATCACCAGCGTGAGCGGAATTTGGAAACGTTAATTGAGGATACGAAAAAGGGTTTGACCGACTACGTGGCCAGTGTCAAGACCACAGGCGATGCGCATATAGTGCCGCACCTTGCCACCATCGAGACGGCGATCAATAATGCGACAGTACAAACCGCTGCGAGTGTCGGCATTGTATTGGCCAACGATCCATTCAAGCTGAAGAACCTTTATCTGGATTTGACCAGGTGCATACCATACTGGACGGTTATCTTTGATGAGACCTGCCCCAGCACAGCAGAGCTGCCGCTATTGCTCGAGCGAACGAGATACTTGACTGAACTACAAGATGTGGTTGATCAGATACGTGCTAATCCATTCAAGGTACTGGGTGAGGAATGGGGAGACATTGGCGATGATATTAATGAGATCAAAGCTGAATTCAACCGAGGGCGAACGCTGGCCCGAAATCTTGACTCTGTTACTAAGGGTGCTGAATTGGACGTTCGATTCCCAACCCTTGGTGCGATGCTGACAGCGCCACGCATGAACTACGCGAATCTAGAGACTCAGCGTACCGATCTTTCAATAACCGTGCGGGATACACTCATTGATACGCTTCAAGCCGCAGGCATGGCAAGCCAGGGGCAACGTGCAGAAGACAGGGCAGAGATCGAACGCCTGCACTCGAAAGGACGCAATGCCATTGGCATGATGCAAGAACTGGAGATCGAGAACATGCACAAGATCAACGCAGCTGGTGCATGGGCGAAGGTCGTTGAGCAGCAAATGAACATGGGCAACCTGATCGGTGTTGAGATGGCCGATGAGTTGTATACAGAAAATCGCCAGGCTGCAGAAGATGAGAGAATCATGGCGGTTGACCCCTTAAATCCCACCGTTATCGGTGATGAACCGGCACCATTCTTCCGATGAAAATAGTTAGCGCGCTAAGCATACTTATACCATTAGCTGCAGTGGCACTCACGGGCTGTGGTGGTGGCAGTAACGGTAGTTCCGAAATTCTGGGCGATGTACCAGCTTTGGGGCAAGCCTGCAACAACAATTTCCATAGAGAAATTATTGGAAGCTATACGGGTACAGTTATATATCCAAGCATGAATCCCGATGATATCGCTTCAATCGGATCATGCCGCTGGGATGTTGAAATGAATATTTCAATACGTACAAGTGAATTAGGCTGCTTTCTTGATGCAAATATGACAGCGCCCGTGACACAGGACATTGTTCTTGCTTCTAGCGACCCTCTCGTATATCAGTGTTTTGAAGATAATTCGACTCGTGACGTACTACATGGGGCAAGAGAATCGCTATCTCAAGCACAGCTTGACGCAATACCATTCCCACATCCTGTGGAGCTATTGCCGCAACCAGGTGTTCCAAACAGAGGCCCATATTTTGGGGATGTAACGGTAACTGCCGCACACATCCATTTGATTGATGCAAATGAGCAACCGCTACGAACGATGCTTTTCAATGGCGATGGAACAGTCGTAGTGCAAAGTTTGGAAACGACAACAGGCTTGTTGACTAAGGAGATTGTACCGTGAAATACCTTATTCTCTCCTCTGGATTGTTAATGGCGACATTCACAGCGACAGCAGGTGATATTGCTACCGAAAGAACACAGGCTGCCACGGGTGCGGTCATTACGGTAATTAGTCAGATCAATAGGGAAATACAAGAGGTAACAGATTTAATAAGAGGGATAGAAGAGGCAGCGAATGCTGTGAATCCTAGAGCACTTTTAAATACAATTCCTGGTGTAGATGACATCTTTACGATGTTTGATGATGTTCAGGCCGTCGTTTCTGCCGGTGAGGGACTTGCGCACAGCGCTGCAAACCTGGAGACCTTTATTACTGATCGCTTCGGTAGCTACGAGGTATATCTTGCAAAGCTCAATGCGGACGGCAGGATCGACGAACTGGATCTACGAACAAAATTCCGCAATTGGAGCCAAACGCATCAGGACACCATCAAGAATACATTGATGGCACACGGCATTCACGCACAAGAGGTTGATGATGCAGAGCTTCGCCTTCAACGGCTTCAGACGCTTACGCGAAGTGCAGATGGTCGCATGAAGGTTTTACAGATTGGCCAGGAAATCGCCACAGAAGAACTAAAGCAGCTTCACAGTTTAAAAGAAATCATGATGGAACAGAGCAACCTGCATGGCTCCTACTTTGCCATGAAGCAATCCATGCAGGCGCAAAAAGAAGCAGTTGACACGTGGACAAATCGCGATTTAGGTTTACCAACGGTCGTGGGCGATGAGCCTGCCCCATTTTTTCGATGAATGATCATGAACCACGATGCCACTAGAAAAATAAAGATAGCAATATCGTTCTTCTCGCTACTGGCGTTTTTAGTATTGACGGTGACATCTACCTCTGCAGTTGCGCAAGTAGTAGAGAACAATTTGGCTGACGGCCCGTTGCAAGCAATCGGCACTGCAATGCGAGCGTTTCAAACCAGCACCACAGCGCTGCTAACGAGCACCTTCTGGATTCTGGCAACTATTGAGTTCGCAATCTCGATGATTCTTGTCTCGCTCAATGATGAAGGCATCAATGGGGTGTTTAGAGAGCTGGTGATCCGATGCCTGTTCGTGGGTTTTTTCTACACGCTGCTGGTGAATGGGATTGCCTGGACTGACCAGATCATAGATACGCTAGTGCAGTTAGGGAACAGTGCATCTACAGCATCGTTCGCAGCCTTACGACCGGATTCATTTCTTGATCTTGGTCTGGATTTAATGAAACGTGCGGGCAGCACAGTCACGCTGGGCAATCTTGGCGCTGGCATGGCGAACTTGCTTGCCGCAGCGATTGCATTTCTCGCCCTGGTCTGGATTGCTGGAAACTTTGCGTTGGCGCTAGCGGAGTTCTATATCATTGGTTACGGGGGAATCTGGTTGTTAGCGTTGGGCGGGTCACGGTTTACTTCAGGCTATGCCGTAGCGTACTTGAAATACACCATGTCAGTAGGTATGAAACTGTTCGTGATGATCGTTATCGCAGGTATTGGTTACGATGTATTAAGTAGCTATTTTACTGCTGCAACACTCGATTCAGGAACGCAGCTATGGAGTCTGGCGGGATTTACAGCGTTATTGGCGCTAGTTGCAGCCAGAGCGCCTGATAGAGCAGGGGATCTACTATCGGGTGTTGATACCAGTAGGTCAATCAGTCCAGCACAGGCTTATAAAGCGGGTACATCTGCGATAGGTGGTCTAGCTGCTGCAGGTGCGGGCTCGTTAGGTGCTGGTATGGCGGTGTCAGCTGCTGCGTCACTTGGCTCTGCTCAACGCGGCAATACCGCTCTTAACGCGGTTAGCAATCTCGCTAAGGCTGCTGGCAGCGAGGCCAAGAGCTCAGTGACGGGTACACGAAAACCTGGAGGGGTGTTTCCTGGAGGCAATAGTGGAACGGTGGGAGGTCGTATGGCTGCCAATATGAATGCCCAGAAAGCGAAGTTGAATCGGGGTACCGATAAATGAGCGCAGTAGTGGAGCCAACACGACGTAAGGGGTCAGTGTTCGGATCGAAAAAAGAAGGCGCCCAAGAGGATGGGATCGTGCCCGGAGATGCGCCTTTCGAAGAGTTGCAGCGCGGCTACCGTGATGATCTTTCTCAATACCGGAAGCAACTGAACACCTCGATGCTGCTCAATGTAGCAATGGGGCTGGCGCTTGTCGGTAGCGCTGCAGCTATTGTGTACCTGGCCGCATTTCGTTTGCCAGCGATGCATGTGGTAGAGGTCGACGGTAACAACAACGTACGTTATGCGGGTGAGGTCAGCGCTCAACGTGTATTAGGTGACGAATTATTACCCTCACAGATCATGTCATTCATCGAGAACTGGCGAATAGTAACGCCGGATAACACCATGCAAAAACTCAATATCAACCGTCTGTACTGCATGGTGCCAAAGCAGTCATCAGCCTTTACCAAAATGAACGATTACTTTCGCACTCCAGCGAACGATCCGTTCGAACGCAACAAGGATCTGTCTGTCTCCACACGTATACGACAAATCTCAAAACTAAGCGGGAGTACCTGGCAGGCAGAGTGGTACGAGACCACTCGAGAACATGATGGCCGGATTGTCGAGGACAAAACACCCATTAAGGCCACACTGATCATCGATCGTAACAAGGTTGAATCCGAGTGCTGGGAAGGCAATCCACTGGGAATGTACGTCATGGATGTTAACTGGACGAATGTGCGATGAATATGAAACGAATTCGAACGTTAGTCACTGTGCTGATTGTGCTTTCAGGCTTTGGTGTATCCACCATTGCATCCGCACAATCCAATGCTGACAAGGCACTTAAACTGGCGAACCAATGGCAAGAGAAAGAGGGCAGTGCCATTCGGGGGCCCAATGGACGGATACTATTCGTCTTTGGACAAAGCCAGCCCACGATCGTGTGTGGTTTGTTCCTGATTTGTGATATCGCGATGGAGCCAGGTGAGTTTATCGACACGGTCAGCATCGGCGATGCAGCTCGATGGGTGTTGAATCCTGCCAGAGTCGGGGAAGGGGAGAACGTCACCGACCATATTCTGATCAAGCCTGAAGAGGCGGGACTGGTTACGAATCTTTTCGTAGCGACTAATCGGCGCTCATACATGATGAAGCTGATTTCCACTGAACGTGATTCGATGGGACAGATTGGTTTTTTGTATGGCAATTCGCGTGTGATGGGAGCGATGACCAATGTTGCACAAGATTCATCCAGTTCACAACTATCGGTGCAAGGTATGGCACCAAGCAACGATAGCGATATGCCGATACTGCCGCGTCCTCGAATAGCGCCACTGCCAGGACAGATCATTACAGTCGATCCGACGCCAGTCGGTTCCGATGTGATTGCAAAGGATCTTAATTTTGAATATACCTTGGCAGGGGATCGAGTGCCCTGGAAACCGATTAGAGTCTATGACGATGGCATGAAGACCTATATCGATTTCAACAAGGTACGTGTGCAAGCACGTGAGCTACCCGTGTTTCTGGTCAATGACACGGACAACGTGGGCGGGATGATTAACTATCGCTATGTTAGTGGCCAATCGCGCATGATCATTGATGGTCTGTTTGACAAGGGGACATTGATGCTCGGCAAGGGTCGAAAGGCCGTGAAGGTGTTCATTTATCGTGATGCCGCTGGCAGACCTGTGTCCGGATGAGTCCAGTAACGAGTGATCAGAATCGAGACGAGGTAACGGCATGAGTGTACCGACAAGAGGTCCGGGGAATAACGGCATGCCTCGTGGCGCTCGCATGAATTCAAAGCCTGCCATTGTGGCAATCGTTGTGTTCTCAGCGTTTGTATTGGCGCTGGTGTTTGCACATAAGCAGCGAACAGCACCTGTCGAGGTGTATACCGATAGTGGGCGTGTTTTCAATATTGAAACCGATACCGAGGAGACGGTGGAATTTCTTATCGATAAGCCTGATGGTTTGACTGGCGTCAATCGCAATGATATCGGTGAACCGCCCGAGGAGGATTCCGAACGAATCAGTACCCTTGAGGATGAGGTGGCTGAAGCGATGGAGCGTCAGCAGTTGGCGGAGATGGAGAGAAACAACCGACTGCGTCAACAGGTGCAAGAAGATCAACTTCGAAGGTACGAAGAGGCGCTGCAGAGTCCAATGACGGTCTCAGGATTTGGTCAGGGTACTGATCGGCATAACCAGCGCCAGGAAGAGCTCAAGGAGGCGCGTGATCGCAGACGTCAACGCGAACAGGAACCTGATGTCATCATTCCAGCGTCTGCAACGAGGCTTCCGGGTATCGGTGTACCTGCAGTACCTGCTAATTCCAACGGTGCTCTTTCGCAAGAGCAGTTGGCATCACTTGCTAGCTCACCTGTGGGGCAGCAACTGATACAAGCCCTGTCGGGAGGCCCTAGCGCCCAGAGCAGCGGCCCATCACCATCGAGCACGAACGTCGCTGGCGTTAATCAATCCAATCAGTTTATCTCGCAAGCCTCACAAGGACGGCCCTTCACCTTGTATGAGGATGTTCAGTCGCCACGCACACCCTATGAGATCAAAACCGGCACGTTGATCAGTGGCGCGATGATCAGTGCTGTGAACAGCGATTTGCCCGGTGACATTGTCGCCCAGGTCACCAAGAATGTGTATGACAGCGCCAGTGGGCGCTATTCACTGATTCCGCAAGGTACCAAACTGTTTGGACGGTACGATGCTTATACCCAACTGGGACAGGAGCGGCTGGTCATTGTTTGGGATCGGCTTGTATTCGAAGATGGCCAAACACTGGATATCGGTGGCATGCAAGGCTACGATCAGCGGGGCTTGTCTGGTTTCAAGGATAAGGTGCGCACGCACTTTCTCAAGACATTGGCTAACGCATTCCTGATTTCAGTGGTCAATGCCTCGGGTGAAGCTCTGGTGGATGAGGCCAGTACCTCGGGGGGCTCGAACATTACTCTGAATCTGGCACAGAATTTTTCAGACACCACCTCCAACGCCTTCAATGAGTATCTAACGAATCGGTTGAAGATAAAGCCGACTCTTGAGATACGCGCAGGTTATCAATTCAATATCGTTGTCTCTAAGGATATTGCATTCAAGCGCCCCTTTGAACGAGGCTTCAAGTCCTACAACGCCAATGGATAGCGTCATGCTGAAAAAACTAACCTTGATGTTCTGTGGTGTCTTGCTGGCGATTACCAGCGCCTGTTCGATTCTGCCTAGAAACAATGAACCGATTGATGATGATCAGTCAGAGCTTGTGGCGCGGGATCTCTCCGGGGCTCTGGCACTGCTTCGTGGATATTCACCCAGAAACACGATGCTGCAACTGCGACCTGCAAAGACACGATTTGGACACAGCCTTGAGCGAGCACTGCGCGCACAAGGCTATGGGCTACAAAACATTCCCGATAACGATACCGGCCCGATGCTGGTGACCTACCAAGTCGAGGCCTTCGAGAATGCATCGGGCAAGAGTGTCGGCTATCGATTGCGTGCAGGCTCTGTGGAGCTGGCGCGCGAGTACGAAATTCGAGGTGGGCGCGTGTTCCCGATGACCGGTTTATCAGTTAAGGGTGTCAAGATTGCAAGCCAGCCGTACGACCAGAGCATTTTTGATCGTAACCGCGCTGCATCAGAAGAACAGGAACGTCGGGAGCAACAGCGCACAGATGATCTGTTACTCCCGAACCGGCAACCACTATCGACTAACAGCAGCGCCGCCTCAATACTGACGCAGCGCCCTAAATCACTACGCGAACGCGTGTTTGGCAAGAGCGAGGAGTGGAGTGCAGTCCCATCCTCGATGAATTCTTCATCAACGCCATTGATTGGGGATGATTCGCTGCCAATGGCTGCGTCAGATAATGAACAACGTCCAGCGTTATCTAGTGGTATGCCAATAAGAAAACGCAATGTACTCGATATTGGTCAAAGCAACTTTGCTTCAATCACGCAAGACTATGAAGAGCTGAGTTCTGATGTCTTGGTATTTGCCAATGACTCATTGAGGCTGGGGATTGATAACAAAGCGATGCTCAGTGCGTTGACCCGGCAGTTTGACGCCCAGACAGATCTGGTGTCGTTAATAGGCTGCTCACACGGACCAAGCGCTAAAAGCAACGGCAATGAACATCTGGCAATAGGCCGTGCCAATCGCGTCAAGGAGGAGCTGATACTAGCCAACATATCAGCTGAGAACATACTGGATGAGGGCTGCTGGGCATCGACAGCACAAGATGGCCTGCCCGCTCGCGGAGTGATCGTTCGCATACTCAGACGTACAGTAGACAGTTGATGAGCCTACAGGGAGTGCAAAGCAGATGAGTTATGTCGATACAAACTTGATGGCAGGTGAACAGATCCGGTATCGCGGTCACATCAGTCTCTGGTCATTGACTCCAACGATGGTATTTTCCGCTGCCCTACTGCTCGGATCAGTCATCGTCTATGGGTATCCGGAATTGGGTCTGGATGCCAGTGTCAGTTTGATGGTCAGTGCCGCGCTGGGTGGATTGGGCCTACTGATGCTTTTTTCACAGTTAATCAAGTTCTATACGACCGAGATCGCGGTCACGAATGTGCGCGTGATGGGCAAAATCGGGTTTGTTAGACGTATCAGTATTGAGATGCTTCTGGACAAGATCGAATCGTTGCAGGTGGAGCAAAGCATGGTGGGGCGGTGGTTTAACTTTGGCACAGTGACACTAAGCGCCGCAGGCGCTGAAAATGCCCGGCTAAATTCGGTATCTGAACCCTTCGAGCTACGGCAAAGGTACTATCAGGCACACGAAGAACATCAAAAGCGCCGCGATAGAGATGTGGCACAGGCCGGTCGCCAGGCTGAGCAGCTGGCATAAAATGACTAATCGTCGGTTTAACAACGCCTCGATCCATTGAGCACCGCTCAGTCCTTGATCAACGTTTTCAAGGTGGGATTATCCTCCTCCAATGCCATGAGGCTACCGACGATAGGAGGTGCGATTTTGTCGACCAACGCGAGGATCGCCTCATTTTTCTCTTTCAGCGTTAACGATTGCGCGATAAGTCGATCTACCTCAATGCTCTGTGAGCGATTGAGTTTTCCACGTTGCCACCGTGCGAACTGTTCTACGTACAGCCAATGGCTATCACGTTGCTCGGTATGCAGAGCGATATAGCGACTGACCGACTGTTCATCCAGAACATGCGGACGATGCTCGCAGTCTTTGAGTGTTGCCAGCTGTTCCGATGCGAATTCCTGCAGCCCCTGTAAAAGCTCTGTAAATACCGCCATATCGCTAATATTACGCCACTGCAGCTGTTCATGTTCTCTCATCATCTGAGCTCATTGACCGATCGGGTGCCAGAACACTGGGGCCAGTGCGGGCACCCCAAAAACGTGTTGCCCGCGTTCTCTCCTCGTCGGGCTACGCGTCTTACCATATCACTGCCACACTCAGGACAAGAATGGGCTACGGGTATAGGCGCTTGATCAGTCTCTGAACCATTGTCAGTCGTGTGTATTGCTGACTGTGTATGGCGCACACGGCGTGCAAGCTGTTTACCACTGACTAGTTCGATACCGGTCTGTTGCGCAAAATCTCTTGCACTGGCCGTGAAATCGCCGCTACTGACGATTATCCCACGCTGGGCTTTGTAGGCACTGACCACACCCAGGTGTTCTCGAACGATAGAGACGCCGACGTTCTGTTTCCAGTGTTTGCATTGCACCAGAACTTCTCCACCGTCCTTGGTCAACCACAGATCGATGCCATCATCGGCCCCCTTGATTGCGTTCTCGGATACGCGATACCCCAGCCTGCGATACGTCTCCCCAACCAGTTGCTCGAACTGTAGCCAGCTCAACGAGCGAATCGATTGAATGTTGGTTTGACGATCAAGTAGTGCTCGGCGTCTGGCAGTGACCAATGCTGATCGAAGGGCGGCAACCACTGCCACTACGCCAAGCAACAGGCTGACAAACGGTGCTAGATAGGGGGCCGCACTGGTAAAGGCCAACAACGCCGGATTGGCGATAGCAAATGAGGGAATGATGTAGTCCAAGGTGACATAGCTGATCGGTGCAGCCATCGCAAAAAGCCACCACGGAAGGGTGTTGCCAGAAGTGTATTGTCGGGTTCGCCGCTTCATGAAACGCCAGTTTTCGCACTACCGGTAAATAAGTACATTGTCCAGATAATCCTATCGTGACTGACTACGCTCACACACTGTGCTCCGTGTGCGTGTGAAGCGGCTCAATCAGCCTGCCTTACGCAGTGGGCTGATACCGACTCGTTCTAGCATGGAGACAAGCATATCGATAGTAAAGCTATCCCAATTGCCGGTCACAGCGTTACTGATCCGCGAGCGCGGCACACTCATTCTCTCTGAACCAGATCTCATCGTCCGATCCACAGGAGCTGTAACACATTACCTCATGTTCACCTGAGGCATGCCACTGCACAAGGTAGGCGAACAATCCGGTAATGCTCTCTTTTCGGTAGATTTTCAGTGCCTCCTCGGCCTGATGTTCTTGAAGGAAAACGATATGCCCGTAGGCCATAGCGCTAGCACTCTCCCGTAGTAATGGATGCCCGGCTGGGCGTTAGTCGCAGCACAGCTGCAACTGCAAGCCCTTGGGCGACAATCTTTAGGCAGGAGGGGAGTAGCGCCACGCCATTCAACGCAGATCGCAGCGCGGGCAGGCAGCTGCCCGTGACCGATCGCACGGGAACCCGACAGGGCTTGGTAGCTTGCGCTACGGGGGCACCACGCGGTGCCATGTACATCAGGGATTACCACCATACGCAGGCTATCGTGACGTGTTCTATGATGGAAATGCACTGTTTGTCCATGTCATTTGGGTAATTTGACCAAAGACCATGGTTTGGTGAACGCAGCTGCTGCCTAAAGTATAGGTGTGCCACACACACCGAATCCCTGATGTGCAAAGCAAATGAGAAAAACAGATTATGAAAGATATCCATCTGATCGAAAAATCCGCACTCTACAACCGCGTACTCGAAACTGAGAATCAATGGACGACGGGCACCTGGACCATGAGTCCTGAAACAGCAGAGTCTTTACGAGGTGGTACGGTGTTTTTGCATACTCATCAAAAAGGCCCCTGTTATCTGGGTGGCAAGATTCTGGGGTGTGAACTTGAACCCACCGGTCGATATACGATTCGATTTGAATTTGATCCGGACGTGGTGAATACAACAACGAACCAGTGCAAAAAAAACTGGTCAGTGGAGATGTTGCTCGAACCTAGAGCGACAGTATAAAACGCGGTATATATTTTCCACTCGTTGGAAACACACTGAACTGCGATTAGCAGAACAACACGCATCCGAGTTATCGAAGAAGTAGCGCTTCAAGTGCTGTGATGTCTGTTGAAAGTCACTGCAGAGCCCGCTGTAGTTGCGAGCTCTGCAGTGTGGAGGCTATTCCTGAGTGCTGTCGGTATCGTCCTTCTCCTTGGGTTCGAAGGCGACGCACTTGCCGTCGACGGGGAAGGCTTCGAGAACGATGTTGAATCCCTTGCCTTTACTGTGAAACCAGCCAACACCTATCTGACGTGGGATAGATTTGCTGTCCTGCTCGGGGCTGGTGTAGACGTTGAAATCAGGTTTGCGGCCGTTGCTCATAAGATGATACTCCGTTGGTATTGGGTGAAAGATGAGTCGAAACTCGCGTCCTGGTAACACCGTCCATAGGGTCTGGATCGGCAAGGCTGAGGTAGCGAACGGAGCGGGCAGGAGCGTTAGCGACAACACGGGAGCGGCCACCGAACGGCCGAGCCTGGGCTTGCCGATCCAGACCGGGCGGTGAAAGGTTCAAGCGTTGTGTAGATCCTCTTGATCCCGTGCTCTTACCAACGCAGTGTCACGATGTGACGGCCCACCCGATGCCACCGTCTTGATCGTCTAACAGAACAAGGTGCACACCGACCGCCCTATTGATTGGTATTTTCTTCATGCCACAGCATTGCTATATATGATGTACCGAAGTTTTACGACAATGTCAGTGCTTGTGCCTTTGACAAGAACCTGTTGGCCCGACCGGTAGCATCTTATTAGCCTGCGCACGAGCCTTTTTGCTTGGAACTGACTGCATCGTATTGAGCACTACAGAAATTCAGGACATAGGCAAGGCGAGCATAGGCCTGCACGGGATTCGGTTCAACGAGCCGCGGAGTAAATTTTTAGGCAAGCATCGCGCGTGAGGTGGACTGCAGGGCCTGTCGAGGGCACCGAGATGAGTGGCTAGCGAAACCCGTAAGGAGACCGACGGCAACGGACACCAGCGGTGTCTCTGCCGGCACGTTCAATTTTCAGATCCGGAGCGCCACCTCAATCGCACAACGTAGATCTGATACCAGCAGGGCTACATCCGCTAACTCGCAGAGTCGCATTGGGCACAACTGCTGATACGATTACGTAGTAATCGCCTCGATAATGGTGTGTCCAGTCGCCTGAAGCAGAACCACCCAGGCGGCGAACGGCATTTCACGACTTTGTGACTGTTCACTATTTGCTGTCCATCGCCTTACCGTAGACACATTCACCCGTAGCAGGTCAGCCACCTCACTTTGCTGCCACCCTGAACTCTCTATCAAGGCACGAACTAGTGAGGGTTCAGGGCCTCGGTAATTACTGGCATCTGTGCGAGTTAGCCGTCGAAGCTCGGCTTTTACTGCACCGTTCACCGCTCGTTTATCAGTGTAGGTGACGTGATAGCCAGCTTGTTGCTCTGACATGGTTTGATCCCCAGGTTACACATCAACCATACCGCGCCAATGGCGCGGATGTCAAGAAGGATTACAGCTGCCTCTTGCTGTTAGGTATCCGCCGACATCAAGCTACGCTCAACAATGAGTCCTGCGCAGCCCCAAGGAAGTAGTTGTCTCCCCGCTATTTGAAGGTAGCGTAAATCGTTTAGTCATCGAAAGTCGCCACACGACCTGTGGATTTATCACGATTGTCTAAATCCAGCTCGACGCCCTGCAGAGGCGAGCTTTGAAGGAATTCCAGAAGTTGCGCGCCTGTGGTCGCTTGAGTGAGTGCAACACTATTACACGGTTCAGCCCCCTCCTTCATGTTGCGTTGGATATCATTGCTCACGCTACAACCGCACTCCGGGCATTTGAAGACCTGATACAGGCTACCACTTGATCTCACAGTGTACGCCTGGCCCGTTTTATCTGTTTGTTCGAAGAGACCTGTCATGCCGTAGTTTCGTATATCATTCAGAATCGCAACCCCTTTCACAAGCTCTGTGTTGCAGTATTTGCATACTATGATTTGCATCTTTATGTTCTCCTTTTCAGTTATCACATTCGAACAGTCACGCTTCTTTATACTGTTCTTAGTTTGTAGTTTGCTCATTGTTTTTACATGCTTCTTTTGGAATAGGTTGGAGCGATGATATGAAAGTAGGGCGCGGACTCTGCTAATAGTCCACGCTCCGTTGTTCACTCAATTTCTTACATCAAACCGCGCTCTGCTAATGATGTGGTTACTCCCTGACCGATCACGAGATGATCCAGAACTCTGACATCAATCAATGCCAGAGCATCAACCAGCTTGCGGGTTAAGCGCACATCGCTATCTGATGGCTCGGCAACCCCTGAGGGATGATTGTGAGCAAATATAACGGCCGCCGCGTTAGTACTCAAACAACGCTTCACAATCTCGCGTGGATAGACCGCTGCACTGTCGATGGTGCCAGTAAACAACTCACGATATTCAATCACACGATGACGGTTATCCAGAAATAAGCCACTGAATACCTCATGACCTAAACCCGTCAGGTGCAAGGAAAGGAACTGCCGCACATGTTCCGGTGAACTGAGCACCTCACCGTGCAGGGTATGCTCGTAGGCAATCCGTCTCCCGATTTCCCTACCAGCATCGATCATCTTGGCCTCTGACTGAGTGAAGTAATCCGATGCAGCTTCGCAAACTAGATCATGACCAATGGCCGCCGAGAGAGAACCTTTTTCTAACAGTATTGCCGTGGCTCTTTCCTGAGCCGATCCGCGTTTACCGGACCTGAGAAAACAGGCCAGTAGTTCACAGTCACTCAACAAACTTGCAGGCTTTCGGTTTGAGTAAATAGTTGCCATCTTGCTTTATCCCTAATCAGTTAATCGTGAATCACTTCAGCGAAGCGTCAGAGCGGCATTTGCCGCTGCTGAGGCCTCTGGCCGACTGACGAAGTCCGGGGTGGCAAATGCAAGGCTTGGGGGATCACCCAGTCTGCACAAGTGACGAAGGAGCGCGGAAGACTGGGGAGAGGCCTTGCATGCGCCATGGGGCAGCGCCCCTTAGCAACAAAGAACAAGGAAGGAATTTACCTGTGACTACGACGGTCACTCAATTTGGCTCCTATCAAATTCTGCGGAACTGAATGCAGGAAGGTGAATCGGCGTAGGATACCGGGTAGATAACTGGTATTTGGTTCCACTATCAAGGGCGCATTGTGCGTGAGGGGGACTGCAGAGCCTGTCGAAGGTACCGAGATGAGCGGTTAGCGATACCCGAAAGGAGACCGACGGTAACGCGATACCGCAGGGTATCGACACCGGCACGCCCATCAGTTAGGTGTAGATGAACGCCAATTTACTCATCGGGTATTGCATAGTCGTTGATGACTACACTTTGGCTGCTCTCGGCGTTGATCATGGAGGGCCGAACCTAGGTCACTCGATCCTTGAGTCGTCGTAGATGACCACGACGCAGGTGCATTCTTGGACTGGTATGAGTACCACTTAACGCTTAGGACTTGGGCTGCTTTTCGTTGGTGAGTGTTAATACCTTGTAGCTAAAAAAGGGTTGATTTTCACGCGCTTTGGGTTTTTTATTGAGTTTCTCTGACGCAAGTACATCTGCGGTTGCCACATTGGAGCAGCCGAGCATGCAACACACCTGTCGTTGAATAAAGGCCTCATCACGTGCATCAAGCAAGATGTCTGCATCCGCCGCCTCACGAGAGCCAGTGCTGTCGATAGCCATCTGATAATACTCTGACAGCATATTGAACGGTTCGCCGGAAATTCGCAGGGCATCGGCCTCTGCCAGCCCAACCTTGATGGCATCCGCATTGGCGATCTGACTGGCCATCGGTTCGTCCGGAACCGGTGATGGTTCGTGCAGAACCGCCTCATAGAGGCAGAAAATGCCACCGATTCCGGGCATCCAACTAACCAATTCTGGTCCCCAGTAAATCGGGTACACAAAGACACCCCTTGGGGGTAGTACTTAACCCACTGGTTGAGACCTGCTCTGGGCTCTGGCACCTGGCCAAGCTCCCAACACAGGGCAATCCGCTTGGTCACCTCCTTCTAGGGAGATCCTCCAACGCTATACTCTACGAACTTATCGGTCATCCAAGGTGTCTCGAAGGCTACACACGGGAAAGGAAGCCGTGCCGTGTCGACATGGTTCTGTGTCAGATGATCGGGTTCTATCAAGCTGCAACAGTTTGGCAGAATGAATTTCACCGACTGATCGAGCAACGCGATGACGTTATCGAGCACCTGAGCTGACACTGGAAATTGTGCATCTATTGAATCGCGCATGGTGCGAAGATCCTCGAGCGCATGAGCACTGCAGTTCAGTGCCCGAACATGTTCGTTTGTCATTAGCAACATTGTCCGATTTGGATCTATGGCTATCATAGCGGGTACCTGGGCTAGCGGGTACCTGGGCCACAGTGACACGACATGGCTACGACATTTCCGCCAGTGTGGTGATTGCCTGGCGTGAAATAACGACAGGGCGTGGCTTGAGGTTTATCGGCCACGCTCTGTCAGCCTCAGATCACATTGTCACGAGCTCAGACTGCGCCGCGATCAATGACGCCATGCGAGGCACGCTGATACCTTGTTCAAAGCCTGCAGCGACAGCGTCGGAATAGAGCATGGTGAAGGCCAGGGCATCCGTGCGTACGATGCACAGCGACGTGCGCAAGACCTCCGTGATCTGATCTTCATAGTCCGTCAATGAATGACAGGATGGGTGCGTGGTTGAGTCTGCTATACGCATGCATGCCGTCAACTGTTGAGTATCCCACAGCAGCCGCAGACCACCGCGTAGCCATTCATGGCGAGTCACCCGACAACCCCGCCCTTTGGCTTCATGTTTCAATAAGGTATGACACGAACGAATGAAACGTCTATCGCTACAACGTTCACCACCGGCAAGTGTCACGATTCGGATGAATTGTGAATGCGCCATGCTCATGATGCCGTTTCATATTTGTTTATTTTTGCCAATGCCCATCCAGTTGCTTGCATCAACGCATTATCTAAGCAATCGACATCGCTGATCTCCTCATTGGCATTGATCCGTCGCATTGGATCTTCAAAGACCAACGATACCCAGTAACGACCCTCAGTATCCGTGATGACAATCAGTGATGAGCGGGTGCGTGCCATGTGCGAGTCTTCATCACCTTCCATGCGATGCCATGTAAGGCAATCATGTAAGATATTGACTGTGTTCTCGTTGTTAGCATCACGGCTCTTGACGTGTGCCGTCTCAGTGTCAAGCCAAAGAATATGCATGCTCTGTCTCCGGTAGTAATCGTTGCCCGGCTGGGCGTTAGTCGCAGCACAGCTGCTGCAAGCCCTTGGGCGACAATCATTAGGCAGGAGGGAAGTAGGGCTACGCCATTCAACGCAGATCGCAGCGCGGGCAGGTATCTGCCCGTGACCGATCGCACGGGAACCCGACAGGGCTTGTGGCTTGCGCTACGAGGGCACCACGCGGTGCCATCAAACACACAGACGAGCGACAGCGAGCACACCAGCATCAGAATGCTGTTTTGTAATTCATCTGACTTGACAAGCGCGCAATATGCGCGCTATAAACAAACACAGTAATCAGGTGATACCGATGGTTGAACTCGGATCGAAGAAACGACTAAGACATCAACACCGATCAGCCTCACCCGCGGCTGCACCTTTGGATGTCGAGGTGTTGCAGCCAAAGGATAGTGGGTTCCGTCAACCGTGCCCTGATGAGGTCAAAGCTGTGTTCACTCATGCGAGCTGGACACAAGCTGAGGCAGCGCGGCAATTGGGTGTGAATGTCAGTACGATTCGTCGATGGCACACACCCATAGAGGGTAGGGATTACATCCCCATTCCGTATGCCACATGGAGACTGGCCTTGATACTCAGCGGGCTGGTACAACCACCAGGACAGGAGTCACACACTGATGGGAACTGACACGATAGTACCGACAGAGCGTCCATCTGAGCATGCGGTTGTCGTGCCGGTAAAGCAGTTGATGGATGAGGAGCTTGAGCGTCGAATTGAGCTGGTTCGCGAGCGTGATAACGTCGGACGCGGCGAGGCTTTTGAGACAGCGACCGAGTGGCTGCAGAGTCAGATCAATACCGATTTACTGGCCGACATAGAACGCGGCCTTTATCGAATCTGGTATTCGCGTTCAAAGCACGGTGGCGATTTTCAAGAGGTGGCCATCTGGTTCGAAGGCACACTGTATGACTGGCCATCAACCGGTGACTGGCTGCGCAATCTGTTGCAGGAACGTCTTGATGGGCAATGTCGGTCGATCGGCACCTTCTTCCGGTCAAATGAGCTCGATGAGCGTGAAGCGCTTGAGATTGAAGCCAAATCGTTCCATCAAGAAGAAGCTGGTACCCACGAGCACAACGAGTCTGAGGTAGCGGAACAGGGCGGCATGCAGGGTGGTACTGGACGTGCACAACATGTTGAGTAACGAAGCTTTAAGGAAAGTCAAACCATGCAGGTTCTTTGAATCAAATGTAAATTTGAAGGAGTTGCTTAGAGGCCTTGAAGTGCCTCGCCCTGATTTGATAGAGGGACTCCGACCAAGACGATCGGGGATTAGCTCAAAGAGTGTCATACCCTGGGGCTCGTTAGCCAGTTCCCTTAACTTCAAGTGCCTGGACGACAGTCATAGAGATTCACAATATTACGCGTACAAACAATTACAGGATGATCTTGCCAAGCTGGTGGTTGCGGATAGTGATTATCCGGGCTTCCAGTGTGACATTGGCGACATCGAAGGTTTGGAGAATAGTAAAAGCCATAATGCGATGGCAGAGGCCCTATCGCTCGATGAACTGGTTATACCTAATCGTCGTGACATGCTGGGATATTCCCATGAATATCAGGATAAATCGCCAAGCAGCTATCTACCTGACGGCGTTATCCATCAATCAGCTGATGGCATCGATTTTCTACTCGCCAAAGGTGAAGGCCGACCGCTTGTTGGTGATCGCAGCAGGAACACATTTATCACCTACAATTGGGACGGTCGTATTTTTCTCCAAAATTCTGGTCGATCCCATCGCTTTGCAGCAGCGAGGATAATCTCCAGGCTGATAAATCAAAACATTCCGCTGACTGGGTGCCTACAACGATGGAGGCTAGACGATAACGCTGTACGAGCACTGCATAATAGGACTTATTTTGTTATCGTTGGGCAGAACCCAACTGACGACAGCCCATTTAGAGAACTGTCATTTGTCGGGACGCTACTGAAACATCTTGCCCTGTTAAAAACACCCCCACACTGTTGTTGGCTAACATGTCCTGCAACTTCGCAGCTTGTGATAACCATCCAACGCACTGGTCCATTATCAGACGGCCTCTATAGCTATTTGTTGAGCTCCGGCGGCAGCGACTACGGTGCTTTACTTGCTGAGTTGGCTTTGGGAATACCTGACATTGACCGATACACGATATCGCATAGAATATTCAAGAATGAGCAACGATAATGTTTTTCATAAAGCGGTTATTACAGAACTCAGTGCAATACAAGGTTTGGATACTTTGATGGCGGAAGCTGTTGTATACGCAGGTCCGTCGGAGGACTACCTGAGGGAGTGTATGTCAAAAGGGTACACCGCCAAACAAACAGCACTGGGATTCGAGGAATTTCAGGAGCAATACTTAATCGATCTAGTGTCAACCGCTCAGATCACTTATACGAACAATATATATGACGTAGAAACCGATGAAATACCTTTCGATCCATAACACTGACAACGCTGAAAACCAAATGGATGCAAATTGGGAGATTACTCGTACGGTCAAGCATACTCAAAATGAAATTTTCCCAAATTAACTTACAGTTTGATTTTATCGAATATCAGTCGAGAAACATCACTCTCTCTCGAGATGCAAAGACACAAAAACTTAACTGTGACAGCTCGATGCACGATGCTGACGGTCATCGGAAAAAAAAATGGACAACGTCCGCTATAGGCCTGACTAGGCTTCTATTACATAAGCGGGTCCAGATTTCCGTTCAGCGGCGCTAAATGACTGAAAATATTAAGATTGGCGTAGTCAAATCTGCCGACTTCAGCTGTAAATAGAGAGTTTTCTCCTAAAGGTATGAAATATAGATAACGGCTTGCCTGTTATGTTGCGAGCAATCTAAACAAGCGATTTTCCCAAGTACCACAGGCATTATCGAAAGCTCAAACAAATAGGCGAATGGAATAGGTCGCGTGCAGGGTATAAAAATACCCTGATCCAGCACAATATTTTATGGTTCTATCGTGTGATGCTTTATATGTGATTACGATGGACCTTCGTGTGTCACGGGAGATCGTCAATGGTAATTGACTTTAGGGTGACTCGCGATATTTCAATAACAATCCTCGACGTGTGTGTGCCATATCAATATCTAATCATGGCCATTGCCAAAGCACCTGACTGCTGTATTGAGCAGCCAAAAAATCTACACTGTTTCAAGCGAATAAGCCATTGGCTTCCTAGTTCTCACGTCCGGCGTGCAATTTCTCTGTATAAAGCCTCTGGGCTCACACCGATTTCGTGAGCGATGGACAACCATTGTCCTTTTGGAGGTAATAACGTGTTCTGCCAAAGCAACCAGGCATCAAGTCTCGCGCGTACAGTACGCATACGCAGTATTTCATTGCGCATGCGAAGTGTCTGAATTTCATTCGACAATGACGAACACCAATCGAGCAACCTATCGTTGGACTGCGACAGATGCCGTTTGAATGTCCTCTTGGATATACGATAAACGCTTGCAGTAGATACCGCATGAGCGTCGCAATGATAGGTCGATGCAAACAGCGAGGCGTCAGCGATAATCATTCCGTCGATACAGCGCTGCATCACAACCTCGCTTCCATCTGCGGTGGTGCGTGATAAATGCACTTCGCCACCAAATAGACAATACATTGAGCGAACTGGTTCAGATCGACTGAACAGTATTCCGCCAACCTCAATACGCTGCCAGCGTCCTGGTAATGATTGAAGTGAATCGAATAATGAAGGCAACATGATCAGTATCATGTACTAGCAGCGTTTATTCAGTCAACCTGTTTCTTCAATTCATTATCACGACAGAGAAATCAATGCTGACCAGACCACTTGGGTGCGTGTGCGTTTCCATGGCGATCGCGTTAGGAGGGCCAGCGATGGCAAATGATCAGGTCGATACCACAGGCCCCAATCATAACCAAACACACGCACATCAAAACTCGCGTAGCCATCAAGAGCATATGGCTGATCAGGCTTTCGAACAGAAGACGCCCACAATGGTCGGTCAATATGCGTTCGCGACACTAGCGGAAATCGTTTCACTGCTCGAGGCAGATCCCGATACCAATTGGTCAAAAGTTGATATCGAGTCTCTTCGTCAGCACTTGATTGACATGGACCGCGTCACCATGTCATCAATGGTGGCGTCATCGCCAATTGATGCGGGCATGCGATTTACAGTGACAGGCTTTGATCCGTCAACAATCGCTTCCATACAACGGATGACCCAGGCTCATGCAGCAGCGCAATCCGCCGCAATCCGTCACGGCGTTGCCGAAACAAACGCGCCGTCTGCTTTGCACTATGCCGTGCAACTCATCGACAACGGGGCAGAAATGAGTGTAACGGGCGATGATGAAAACGACATCGAGCGTATCGGCGCTTTAAGTTTCATCGGCATCATGGTAAGCGGCATGCACCACCAGGCACATCATTGGTCGATGGCAAAAGGCGAAAATCCTCACGACCATTAAGTGTTGATAAACACTCACATCCGAGGCATCACCCCTTTGACTTTCTGAGTAAAAGACATTCCAATACACTGCCATATGCAGGTACGCCGAATTATTTCCCATGATCTCAACCACGCACGATATATCTTTTCGTGCGGCTCATGACGCTGTCACAACGAGTGGCGATTTACCCAGAACATTTAGTCCCGGCACTGCCTGTATAACGCAGGCCATAAAAATAGTTGACCAAATCATCTCAGCGGAGTTGACCTTCCAGTTACTGGAGTCTCTACGATAGTCATTCGGGCATCTGCGATGCCTTAGCAACGCACTGATCGCAAGTTCGATGAAGCGTGATCACGAATGCACATGTGTGACTGTCAACTACAGGCCCCGGGAGTATCTGATGAGCCATTCTGCCACTCTCTCCACCGGAGACACCAACGAACTGACACCCTTGGACGACACAGCCACTGATCCGGTGTGCGGCATGAGCGTGACGCTCAATAATGGAAAGCATAGTCACGTGTGGCAGGACGACACTTATCATTTTTGTTCTGCAGGCTGTCACGACAAATTCGTGGCTGACCCCTGGTTCTACGTATCAGGTAATCGCGGGCGACAGCGAGAAGAAGAGGCCGCAACTGCCGTTGGTGCAGATGGCGCAGCATCGCTCTATACGTGTCCGATGGATCCTGAAATTGTGCACGAGGGACCAGGCACATGCCCGATTTGTGGTATGGCGCTCGAGCCGATGTCAGGCGTCAGCGAAGGGCCTAATACAGAGCTGCTCGACTTTACACGACGGCTATGGATCAGCGTGGGAGCTGCAATCCCATTGCTGATATTAACCATGGGTCCCATGCTGGGATTGCCGATACGCTTATGGCTGGGCGAGATGCCAGCGCTCTGGATCGAGTTGATTCTTGCAACACCGGTTGTGCTGTGGGCTGCTGCGCCGTTTTTCCAACGTGGTTGGGTGTCGGTCAAGACGTGGCATTTGAACATGTGGACGCTGATCATGCTAGGCGTCGGAGCCGCCTATGCGTTCAGTGTGATCGCCACGCTTATGCCGGGTTTATTGCCCGATTCGTTGCTCGCTAATAGTCATCCGCCGGTGTACTTTGAGGCTGCTGTCGTTATTATCGCGCTCGTTTTTGTAGGGCAGGTGCTCGAGCTGCGCGCTCGCGAGCAGACCGGGGATGCGATTCGGGCACTGATGGATCTTGCGCCAAAGAGCGCAAGGCGTGTGCTGCCCGATGGGCAAGAGTATGACGCGCCACTGGAGAACATCATGCAAGGCGATACTCTGCGTGTTCGTCCTGGCGATAGTGTGCCGGTGGATGGCGTCATCATCAAAGGTACAACCTCTATTGATGAGAGCATGATCAGTGGTGAGTCGATACCGCTGCAGAAGGACGTTGGTGATGAGGTCACCGGTGGGACGCTCAACGGCAACGGCAGCTTCGTGATGGAGGCAGCACGCGTCGGTGACGAGACCATGTTGGCACAAATCGTGACCATGGTCGCCGGTGCACAGCGCTCACGCGCACCCATTCAGGGGCTTGCCGATCGCGTCGCATCGGTATTCGTGCCCATTGTTGTATTCATCGCCCTATTGGCCTTCATCGCATGGAGTGTCTTCGGCCCAACACCGACGTTGGCATACGCGTTAGTAGCGGCCATCTCCGTGTTGATCATCGCCTGCCCATGTGCATTGGGTCTGGCAACACCCATGTCGATCATGACCGCGACCGGAAGAGGTGCCAAAGCAGGGGTGCTCGTCAAGGATGCCGCAGCGCTTGAACGCATTGCCGCTGTTGATACCCTGGTTGTCGACAAGACAGGCACGCTGACTGAGGGACAGCCAGTGCTATCGGATGTGCTTGTGGCAGATGGAATCGACCGGGAGACACTGTTGTCTTTGGCAGCCTCTTTGGAAAACGGTTCTGAACATCCCCTGGCCGATGCCATCGTCAGGGGGGCACAAGAGGCGGATATTTCGTTGCTGCCTGCGGATGATTTTGCATCGCACACGGGACGCGGTGTCAGTGGCACTGTCGATTCACGTTCAGTGCAGTTGGGTAATGCTGCGTTCATGCAAGACATTGGTATTGAACACGTCCACAGTGACGAGAGTACCGCATTGAGTGACGCGGGTAAGACGGTCATGTATGTGGCGATCGATTCGAAATACGCAGGGTTGGTAGCCGTACAGGATCGTATTAAAACCGATACAAAAAAGGCGATCGATGCGCTTCACAGCGCTGGTCTGCGAATCATCATGGCCACTGGCGACAACGCGCGAACCGCGCAGGCGGTGGCTGATCAGTTAGGTATTGATGAGGTGCGTGCAGAGGTGATGCCGTCTGACAAACAAGCGCTCGTTGACGAGCTGCATGCGGCGGGAAAGACAGTGGCCATGGCTGGTGACGGGGTTAACGATGCGCCTGCGCTTGCAGCGGCCGATGTCGGACTGGCTATGAGCACCGGTGCTGATGTGGCCGTTGAAAGCGCAGGGATCACACTGCTCAGAGGCGATCTGACCGGTATTGTTCGTGCGCGAGTACTGGGCCAGAAAACCGTGCGTAATATTCGTCAGAATCTTTTCTTTGCCTTTGCGTACAACACGCTGGGCGTGCCAGTGGCCGCTGGTGTGCTTTATCCAGCTACCGGTTGGTTGCTCTCTCCGATGCTTGCGGCGGCGGCGATGAGTCTGTCATCAGTATCAGTGGTCAGCAATGCCCTGCGGTTGCGCCGCCTGAAACTTGACTGAAATGGCATTCCGATGCTCAAGATACCTTTCCATCTGCCAACAATCGAGGGTAGGCAAGACAAATGGGACGCGTTCTGCTTTAATTGAACAGCAAAGTGAACTAGATCGATCGTTTGCCGACAAACAGAACGATGATTTAGTTGGTTTTCAAATTGCATGGCTATCGACCACGTTAGATAACACCCGAGCTGAACGACTCGTTAAATGAACACAGATTTCTGGCATAGACAGTGGATCAGGGCGCTTCAAGCGTTGCTGGTTGTGCTGTGCGCAGGATTCTTCTCGTTCAGCATGGCGGCCAATCACACTCATGGCGATGAGCAACCAGGAACAGTGTTGTCGGTTTCGCCGATCGCTCCGGGATCAACAACGATCGTAATCCCCCCGAATCATCGTCAGCATGTTGTTCCGAAAGCATCGCAGGAGACTGCTTCTGCAATGAGTGGCAAGGACCACCGTGGGCATGGCGCTCACAGCGATCCTCAGTCCTCTGAGCCTTGTCCTATGCCTTGCGATGGTACACTTCCGTGTCCATCGGTATGCGCACTGGCATGTGCCACCGGTGGCGTGTCCGCCACCGCAATTCCCACCAACGTGGCCTTGCCGCGAGATTGGGGACTCACACGAGTGCCCACGCATGACGATGTCGATGCCATCGTCGAGGTGACTCTGCCTCCCCTGTACCGCCCCCCTATTAGCTGAGCTGTATTGTCCGACCTATAGCTACTATCGCATCCGTTGCGACAGTGGCGCGTTTGTCGGCATTCACTCACACGCAGCGAGTGCTTGCGTGTGGTCGGCGTGCTGTGCCTTAAGGGCTCTGTGCGCGAATCTCAGCTGCAGATAAATCATGTTCACACACTATCGTATTCGATCAGCGATGCTCGGCCTGGGCGTTATGGTCGTTGTCAGTCAGGCAATAGCACATACCGGCGCAAGCGGCATTGTCAAAGAACGTATGGACGCCATGAGCATGCTCGGCGATCATGCAAAGTCCGTCGGCGACATGCTCAAAGGCAAAACCGCGTTCAACAAAGAGGCGGTCGAGATGGCAGCGTTTGCCTTTATCAAGCATGGCGAGCAAATCCCTGCGCTATTCCCTGACACCGAAATGAGTCGCACCGGATCGAAAACCGAGGCACTACCGGCGATCTGGACCGAATGGGATGACTTTGTCGCGCTTGCCACGCGTTTCACCGAAGACAGCCGAGCACTCGCCGCCATCGCCACTGAGCTCAATGCCGGTGAGCAATCCATTGATGAGAAAAGCCGTGCGGTTCGTACAGCATTCTTTCGGGCGTCCAAGAGCTGCTCGGGATGTCATGAACGGTTTCGACTAGAGCAGGATTAGTCGATGCGTGCTCGTTGGATCATTGTGTCCTTAGCAGTCTGTGCCGTGGTCATTAGTGTGTCGGCTGTGGCGTATGCGCATGCCTACAACACGCGCTTGGAACAGGCACGATTCGCATTGTTCGCTGCATCGGATGCGGCGTATTCAGCGGGTGATTCTGAACGCGGAGAGAGCGTGGCACGAGCAGCGGGTTGTATTGCCTGCCATACCGATACGGACAACGGTGGCGCCTTGCTTGCCGGTGGCGTTGAGCTGGATAGTCCATTTGGCATCTTTGTCTCGCCCAACATTACCAGCGATCGAACTTCAGGGATTGGTTCGTGGACGGTGGACATGCTTGCCCAAGCGCTGCTCAACGGTCGCCGACCCGATGGAGCGCACTACTGGCCAGCTTTCCCATACCCGGCTTATGCCGTCATGCAGAGACAAGATATTGCTGATCTTTATGCGTGGCTTCAATCAACCGATCCCATACAAGAGTCTTCTCCTGAGCACGAATTACGCATACCCGATTTTGCCAGGGCTGGATTGGGCATTTGGAAAACACTCTATGTGCCGGTGGACTACCAACCTGATCGATTTATCGAACGGGGTGAGTACCTCGTTGAAGGCCCCGCCCATTGTGCTGAATGTCATGCCAAGCGCAATCTTTTGGGTGGAGTGCCTGATCGGCAACTGTCCGGCAATAGCCGTGGACCTGAAGGCGCTAGCGTCCCGGCTATCACCGCAGACGCTTTACGTGATTGGGGTATCGATGATCTGGTTTTTTTCCTGGAAATCGGTATGACGCCCGAAGGGGACTTTACTGGTGGGCATATGGCAGCAGTGATTGAACAGGGAACGGCCCATCTGTCATCGGCAGATCGTCAGGCCATGGCCACGTACCTTAAGTCAGCCGCCAATGGAGGAGATGAATGATGAGAACATGTAAGAGAACTATGCTCGCAAGCGAATCCGTTCAATCACGTAGCGTCAGTAGTTGGGCTATATGTTTGTGGCTACTGTTGGCTTCAATACCCGCCATAGCAAGTAAAGGAACCGATGGCATACTCACTCGGCTGACGCCTGACAATCTAGCAGTTGTTGATCAGGGGGCGGACATCTATCAGCAACAGTGCGCCTCTTGTCATGGTGCAGAGCTTCGTGGGCAACCCGATTGGCGGCAGCGCGATACCAATGGTTTGCTCCCCGCACCACCGCACGATGAAACCGGGCATACCTGGCATCACGCTGATGATCTTCTGTTTGAGATCACCAAATATGGCGCTGCGCGCGTGATCAATGATCCGGCCTATCAAAGCGCCATGCCAGCCTACGAGAACACACTGAGTGATCAAGAGATTATTGCCGTGTTGTCGTTCATCAAATCCCGCTGGCCAGAACAAGAGCGACAGTGGCAAGACGAGGTGAACACCTCCCAGCTCGAGAGCCTGGGAATAGTGGACGAGTCGGACTCGCTTGTCGACAGACTTTTTAAATGAACCCATGGATTAATCCGGCATAGCCTCTTGTTACGCCGAACCGACAAATAACTTTTGGAGATAGTCGAATATGAATAAGCCCACACATATACGAGCAGTAACGGCACCTGTCTTAGGTTTGTCGGTGTTGTTGAGCGCCTGTGAAAGCTCTACCTCAGCCAATGCACCAGCCGCCGCGAGTGCCACACAAACCATAGCGGCCCAATCACAGGAACCGACAGAGGCGCCCATCGACTTGGCAGCACTGACAATGACGGTTTTCAAATCACCAACTTGCGGATGCTGCAAGGAGTGGGTTGATTACATGCAAACAGAAGGTTTCAGTGTCACCGCTGTAGAGACTGATGATGTGGATTCGATCAAAGCACAACATGGATTAACCTCACCTGAGCTGAAATCCTGTCACACCGCTGTCGTTGATGGCTATGTGATTGAAGGGCATGTGCCCGCCAACGACGTCAAGCAGCTACTCACCAAACGTCCAAACATCGTCGGGCTGACCGCTCCCGGTATGCCCATGATGTCACCGGGCATGGGCAGCTTAACCCCCAAAGATTATGACGTCCTTGCCTTCGATGAGAACGGTCGTACCCGTGTTTGGTCGGCTTACTGATCGATGCTATTTCACTCAACATTAACCCTGGAGTTCATTAAGATGTCACATCTTCCACACAGATCGTCTGCACGTGCTGAGCGTACGGCGACACCAGCCCCGAAAGCATTAGGTAGAAAACAGCGCGGCCATTCGCGCATCATGATGATCCTATGCATTGGCGTTCCTCTGATCGCCATTGCAACACTGTTGGCTGTAGGCTCTTCGTGGTTGGCATGGTCTACTGCCTTGTTCCTACTGTGTCCAATCGTAATCGGCGGCATGATGCTCATGATGATGCGTGAACAGCGTCCCGCTATAAAAACAGACGTCGCTGAGGAATTCATATCAAAGGGTACCTCCTCTTCGACAGAATCTGCCTCACCGACCGCAAACGCATTCAAAGCGTGAGACAGAGTATGCTGCTCTATGGAACCCTTCATTCGCCTATCCGACGCACCTCGGTGCGTGTTGGTGTCTGTGTGTTTGAACGCAAGGGTTCAATGAGTAGCGGCGGTTGTGGGTTATGTCGATCAGCTGAGTCAAGACCCGCGTGACATTCACGATGTTCCATCGCCGTCGCCTGGCACTCGTGGTGATAATCTCACTGATGGCGTGCGCACTGACGCCTGCATCGGCTGCGTTCTTCAGCGCCGTGCAGAGCGTGTGTCATTCAGTCGGCGATGATCACTGGTCGCACGACGAGGATGAGAAGAAAGCGCCCACCCCATCGGTCCAACATTCAGCGGCGCTCGAGCATGAGCATCTGTGTGACGAGGACCCTGTACCGTTGACACCAGACTCCATGCAGCTGCCCATTGGTTGGTGGATGGCATTGTCGTTTTTAATTGTATTTCTACTGTGTCCGTACGCGTTGCATCTTGTATGGCGACGTGGGCCCAGACGTTATCCACCTACGCGTCGTTCCCATCTGGCTATTGGGCGTATTCAGGTCTGATTGTTATCTCTACCGTGTTTGTACTGTGCTGGTCAGGATGTCGTTCCTGTACCGGTTCCACATTCCATTTATTGAGATGACTCATTCTTGTGATCAACAAAAAGGCGCACTATGCGCTTCAAGCAGCACGTTGCGTGGCATGTGCAGCAATAGTTTCTGTAGTACTACCCATTGGTACGGTTTACGCGAATTCGCTGACACTTGATGCAGCGATTGCGCTGGCTACCGAGCGTGATCTGGAGATAGCAAAGAGTCGGGACCAGGAGTCGATGTTGCGTGATACCGCTCGGGTATCGGCTGCATTACCCCCACCAACGCTGACGTTGTCCGCGATGAATTTTCCCGTAGATACTTTTGCTATCGATCAGGAACCCATGACTCAACTTCAGGCAAGAGTGAGTCAGATGTTTCCGCCTGGTGATTCGCGAAAATGGCGAGCGGCGTCAAACGAGCGCAGTGCTGAGGCGAGCGTGATCCAACGCGCGCTTCGCAGCGCGATGTTGCACCAGCAGCTTCGCACCGCATGGGCCGATGGTTGGATGGCACAGGCATCGCTCGATAGCCTGGAGGCAAACCGAGCCGTGTTTGAGCAGGCACTGGCCACCACGCGAGCAAGCTATAGCGCTGGAATTCGTCAGGCACGTCAGCGAGAAGTGCTTGGCGCTCAGGCCTCTTTAACGCGACTGATTGAGCGTATCGAGCGCTATTCAATGCTGCTGGATACAACGCGTGAACAGTTTGCTGAGTGGTTAACACCTGATGAAGTTGAACAACTGAACTTCGAGGGTGACGTTGATCAACCCGCTATCCTATCGTCACAACGATTTGATCCCGCCCGGCATCCTGCCATCGTATTGGCTGAAGCAAAACGCTATAGCGCTGAGGCTGAACAGCGGCTGGCCCGCGAGCTTAACAAAGGAAGTCGGGGTATTAGCCTGAGCTACGGGTACCGTGAGGATCCATCCAACGCTGTGGAGCGTGCTGATTTCGTATCGCTCGGGTTCACCATGGACCTTGCCTCACTACGCAGTAGCGCTAATTCTGCACGTCGCTCGGCCGCGATAAGCAAAGTGGCTCAAGCGCAAAAAGAGGCTGAGCTGCAGCATGCGCGACTGACACGCGATTATCGTCTCTTACAGGCAAAACTCATTCGATTAAATGCACGCCGCTCGCTATACCGCGATGAACTGTTACCCCAATACCGGCAGCAAGCCGATGCTACAAGGCGAGCCTTTGCCAGCGATGAAGCACGATTTATCGAACTGCAGCTGGTACTCATTGATCTGTTGAACGCTGAGCTGGAGGCATTGACCGTGGATGCTGAGCTCATGAAGAGCAGCGCAACCCTTGACTACTTATTGACGAGTACTGCAATACCTGGAGAGCAAGAATGAACGCGTTATTAAAAATCATCGGTGCGCTAAGTCTGGTCATTGTCGGTGGCCTGAGCATTGGCTTTGGTATCGCCTTGGGGCCTGAGCTCTCATCGCGACTCATGGGACACGTTTCTGCGCCAGCTTCGGCCGATATGCCCATCGCCGATGGCAATGACGATAGTAGCAATGATGAACCGTTGTATTGGGTCGCGCCGATGGATCCGAATTATCGACGTGACGGACCCGGTAAATCGCCGATGGGGATGGATCTGGTGCCTGTGTTTGAAAACGCTAACGCAGACTTACCCGCTGGCACCGTTCAGATCTCACCCGAAGTGGTTAACAACCTGGGGGTTCGCACCGCTCTTGTCGAACAGGGCACCTTGTCCGATTCAATAGAGACTGTTGGGTATGTCGGCTTTGATGAGCGTCAACTCGAAGAGGTGCATGCTCGCGTGGCGGGCTGGCTACGCCGCTTACACGTACGCGCAGATGGTGACCCGGTTGAGCAATACGGGCGGTTATACGATATCTATTCTCCAGAGTTGATCTCGGCGCAGGAGGAGTTTCTGGTTGCCCTTCGTGCTGAGGATTCAGTGCTTATCAATGCATCAAAAGACAAGCTGACAAGCCTTGGCGTCAGTACTGGGACAATTGATCGCGTTCGCAGCAGCGGCTCGGTGATTACACAAGTTCGCGTCTACGCACCGCAAGCCGGTGTGGTTGACTCTCTGTCAGTGGGACAAGGCGCCTATGTCACACCAGGACAGCGCTTGTTGCGCATCGCATCGATGGATCAGGTATGGATTGAAGGCGAGGTCTTTGAAAGCCAACTGGCGAAACTTCGAACGGGTGCTGCAGTAGAGATCCAGGCCGATGCCGTACCAGGGCGACGCTGGAGTGGCACGGTTGACTACATCTACCCCGTGCTCGATAGCGCCACGCGTACCGCCCGGCTACGTGTTGTGCTCGACAATGCCGACGGGGCGTTGCTGCCGAATATGTTCACGCGTCTGACAATCGCTGCGGATTCCTCAGAATCAACCTTGTTAGTACATCGAGATGCGGTGCTGCGCACCGGATCAATGGAACGCGTGGTACTGGCCACAGGTGAGGGGCGTTTCAAGTCCGTGGCCGTGACCACCGGCCGTCGCTCGCGTGAGCAGGTGCAGATTCTCGAAGGGCTTGAGAGCGGTGATGAGGTGGTGATCTCCGCGCAGTTCCTGATCGATTCTGAATCAAGTATCTCCTCGGATTTTCGTCGTATGAGTGAGCTCGAAGCGCCACCTGAATCGGTCTGGGCAACCGGCGTTGTCGACGAGGTATACGCCAGCGAAGGCATCGCTGCTATCACGCATGAACCGGTTCCTGAGTGGGACTGGCCAGGCATGTCCATGGAGTTTTCCGTGGACGAGAGCATTGATATCGAGCGTCTGTCTGACGGGCAGCCGATTCGATTTCGTATGTACAAATCCACCACGGGTGATTACCAGATCGATGCCATCGAATCAGCTGCCACTGGTGGGGCGATTCAATGATCGCCGCCATTATTCGCTATTCGATCCGCAATCGGTTTCTGGTTCTGCTACTGACGTTAATGCTTGTGGGCTGGGGCATCTGGTCAGTAAAGCAAACGCCGATCGATGCGCTACCGGATCTGTCCGATGTGCAGGTCATCGTTAAAACGAACTTTCCCGGACAAGCGCCTCAAGTGGTTGAAGATCAGGTGACCTATCCGCTCACAACGGCGATGTTGTCGGTACCGGGAGCTGTGACCGTGCGTGGCTACTCGTTCTTTGGAGATTCGTACGTCTACGTGATCTTCGATGATGATACGGACTTGTATTGGGCACGATCTCGTGTGCTTGAATACTTGAGTCAGGTGACACCGAATCTGCCGGAAACCGCACGCCCCCAGCTTGGGCCTGATGCAACGGGTGTTGGTTGGGCGTATATGTACGCCCTGGTGGATCGCACCGGCCAACACGATCTGAGTGAGCTACGCAGTCTGCAGGACTGGTTTTTGAAATACGAGCTGCAAAGCGTCTCTGGCGTCTCGGAGGTGGCCACGATCGGCGGCATGGTCAAGCAATACCAGGTGACCGTCGATCCTGATCGACTGCGTGCCTACGGTATTCCGTTGAGTCATGTGCAGATGGCGATACAACGTGCCAATCAGGAGGTAGGCGCATCGGTAATTGAAATGGCGGAGGCTGAGTACATGGTGCGTGCATCGGGCTACCTGGATAGTCGCGAGACGCTTGAATCAGTACCTCTGGGTCAGGATGACAATGGAGTCCCTTTACTACTGCGCGATGTTGCCACGATCAATATCGGTCCAAAAATTCGTCGAGGTATCGCCGAGCTCAATGGGGAAGGGGAGGTGGTTGGTGGTGTTATCGTCATGCGCTTCGGTGAGAATGCACGACAAGTCATCGAGGGCGTTAAGTCGCGACTTGAGACGCTCAAGGCGGGCCTGCCCGATGGGGTTGAACTTGTCACTGTCTACGACCGATCACAACTGATCGATTCGGCGGTAAAGAACCTTTATAAGAAACTCTTACAGGAGTTCCTGGTCGTCGCAGTCGTCTGCGCGGTTTTTCTGTTTCATGTCCGATCAGCCTTGGTTGCGGTGTTTTCATTGCCGGTGGGCATTCTCATCGCCTACATCGTGATGCATCTACAAGGGATCAACGCGAACATCATGTCACTGGGCGGTATCGCCATTGCCATTGGTGCAATGGTTGATGGCGCCATTGTGATGATCGAGAACATGCACAAACACATGGAGGAGACGCCTCTGACTGATGAGAACCGCTGGCAGGTGGTCGCCAAAGCGTCGAGTGAGGTGGGTCCGGCGCTCTTCTTCTCGTTGCTGATCATCACGATGAGTTTCTTGCCGGTGTTTACGCTTGAAGCACAAGAAGGGCGGATGTTCTCACCGTTGGCGTTTACCAAGACCTACGCCATGGCGGCCTCTGCAATTCTGGCGATCACGCTCGTGCCGGTATTGATGGGCTACTTCGTACGAGGCAAGGTTCGTCATGAAGCTGCGAATCCTATCAATCGCCTGTTGATGGCGCTCTACCTGCCAGTGCTACGTACGGTATTAAAAGCACCGACGCTGGTCTTGATCATCGCCGTTGCCGTTACCGCGATTGGACTGTTACCGGCGCGGCAAATTGGCAGTGAGTTCATACCCCCGCTCGATGAAGGCGACTTGATGTACATGCCAACAACGTATCCGGGGATATCGATTGGTAAAGCGCGTGAGCTCCTGCAACAAACTGACAAGCTTATCCGCACCGTTCCCGAGGTAAAGACGGTGTTTGGGAAAGTTGGCCGTGCTGATAGTGCGACCGATCCGGCGCCTCTAACCATGATCGAAACCGTGGTCCAGCTACATCCGAAAGATCAATGGCGTCCGGGTCTGACGTCTGAAGGATTACGTGCGGAGCTTGATTCGCTGATTCAGGTGCCCGGATTGACCAACGCCTGGGTGATGCCCATTAAAACCCGGATCGACATGCTAGCCACGGGTATCAAAACACCGGTGGGCATCAAGATCGCAGGGCCCGAGCTTGCCGTTATCGAAGACATTGGTCGAGATCTGGAGAAAATTCTTAATGAGGTACCCGGTACCGCCTCTGTCTACAGTGAGCGCGTTGCCGGTGGGCGATACATCACGGTGGATATCGATCGTGAGAAAGCGGCTCGCTATGGTCTGAATATCGCTGATATTCAACAGATCATCGCCACAGCCGTGGGCGGCATGCAGGTGACGCAGACGATTGAAGGGCTGGAGCGCTATCCAGTGAACATGCGCTATCCGCAGAGCTATCGAGATTCTCCTGAGCAGCTAGAGATGTTGCCATTGATTACCCCTGGTGGACAACGGATAGCGTTGGCCAATGTAGCGACCGTGCGTGTCGAGGATGGACCACCGGGTATCAAGAGCGAAAACGCCCGATTGAACGGTTGGACGCTGGTCGATATTGCAGGGGTGGATCTTGGCAGTTACGTTAAATCTGCACAGATGGCCGTGAACGATCAACTGGAGCTTCCGGGTGGATACTCGGTGAAATGGTCCGGGCAGTACGAGTATATGCTCAGAGCGCAAGCACGTCTGAGTTATGTCATCCCCCTAACGCTTGCGATTATCGTATTACTGCTTTACTTGAACTTCAAACGATTCACTGAAGTACTCATCATTCTCGCTACCTTGCCGGTTGCTGCCCTGGGCGGCGTATGGCTGATGATCGCACTGGGATACAACTTCTCGATTGCCGTAGGCGTTGGGTTCATTGCGTTGGCAGGTGTTGCCGTTGAAATCGGGATCATCATGCTGGTGTATCTCAATCAGGCGTACGTGAAGATGGTAGACGAGACGAGCCGTTTGGCTCGTCGTCCAACCATTGATGAGCTTAAATCCGCAGTATTGCAAGGCACAGGGCGTCGAGTGCGACCCGTGATCATGACGGTTGCCACCATTGTGGCAGGGCTTGTACCAATCATGATTGGTACTGGTACCGGTTCTGAAGTCATGCAACGTATCGCCGCGCCCATGGTAGGCGGCATGCTCAGCGCTACCGTCTTAGCTCTCCTGGTGATACCGGCAGTCTATTTCTTGTGGAAACGTCGCGAGATCAAGCGCCTGCCGATATCCGCTATCGATGTGGACCTTGAATCAACAACACGGGGTGCAGACCAGAATTCGGCCCTTCCTGGTTCCACGATCTAAATTTGCCGCGTTTGAATAACGCAGTTTGTTCCCTGACGTCGGAGGCATCCGACTTACAACCAAAGGAGTTTATGCATATGAACGTTATCTTTACACCGATCGTCCTGGCAACGGCTTTATCCGTTGCGTGGTTACCGACACAGGCATCGACGATCCATTCGAAAGATGTCACCGCTGGTAAGCTATCCACGTGGCAGTCAGCCGATGCACATCAAACGTGGACGAGCGGCACTGTCGTGCGTGTAAGCGTTGAGCGCGGCAAGGTGACCATCGAACATGGACCGATCAAGAACCTGGAGATGATGGCAATGACGATGCCATTTACAGTAGCGGATTCATCTTTGTTGGAAGGACTTGCTGCGGGCGATAAGATCGAGTTTGTTGCCGGTAAAAACGGTGATGAGCTTGTCGTAGAGGCGCTTCGTCGACCCGCAAGCTAACCGATAAGTATGCCAGCCGGTCTGCCTCCAGACTGGCTGGTGATGGGTTTCAATGTAGTTCGTGAAATGACTAACACCGACCTGAAACAACAGTTACAAAGGGTGTCGGACCCAGCAAGACTACACACACTCAGGAATAGATAATGTCCAGCAGATCCTTATCGACAAGGCACAAACAAGCAGCGATATCACGGCGCTCGTTTCTCGTCAGATCCGGCGCCACTGCTGCGCTCTGTGCACTACCTGGGCTTACTGCACAGGCTGCCACAGAATCGCAGTCGCTTCGCCGCTTTACGCTACGTCCTGGTAAAACAGACGTGCAATTGGTACCGGATGACTACCCGGCAACACCGGTGTGGGCGTATAACCAGATCGTACCGGGACCTGAGATTCGCCTCACCCAGGGAGATCGTGTTCGAATCGCTGTAGAAAATGCGTTGAATGAACCGACAACCGTGCACTGGCATGGACTGCGTGTACCCCACGCCATGGACGGGGTGCCACACTTGACACAAGAACCGATCGACCCTGATGATCAGTTTGTCTACGAATTCGATGTGCCCGATGCTGGTACCTACTGGTATCACCCTCATCAGCGCAGCTTCGAACAGGTCGGACGTGGTCTATACGGCCCCCTGATCATCGAGGAGCGAGAGCCTATCACCGTCGATCGTGACGTGACCTGGGTACTTGATGACTGGCGGCTCGAGAACAACGCTCACATTAGCGACGACTTTGCCAACGGGCACGATATGAGCCACGCTGGACGCATCGGCAATACAGTCACGCTTAACGGACAGATACCCAACAGCTTCCAGGTCAAGCAGGGGGAACGAATTCGGTTACGTCTGATCAATGCCGCAAACGCGCGAATCTTTGCCCTTGACTTTGACAAGCATCAACCTTGGATCGTTGCACTGGACGGCCAACCGGTCACACCGCACGAACCCATCAACAACCGCGTCGTATTGGGTCCGGGAATGCGAGCTGATCTCGTGCTCGACATGAGCGGTGATCCTGCCTCGCGTTTCACCATCACTGACACCTTCTACTCAGGGCGCGAATACGAGCTGATTGATGTGGTCTATCGCTCGGAGTCACTTCGATCAAAGACATTGGATTCTACTATCGCGCTATCTCGCAACACACTGCCAGAACCTGATTTGCCAAACACTATCCGTCATCAGATCCGATTCACTGGTGGGATGATGGGACGCATGATGATGGGCGACCGAAGCAACATGATGCGCCTGATGCGTGAGGGAAAAATGTGGTTCATCAATGGTGCCGCTTCGTCTGACTATGTCATGGACCCGTTAGTAACACTTGAACGTGATCGAAGCTATTTGATTGAAATGATCAACGATACAGCCTGGCATCACCCTATCCATCTGCATGGACATTCGTTTAGAGTCATCAGCCGTAACGGCCAACCGACGTTGCATCAGGAATGGCAGGACACGGTGCTCATGGCACCTGATGAGACAGTGGAGATTGCGCTGGTGGCGGACAACCCCGGTGACTGGATGTTTCATTGCCACATTCTGGAGCATCAAGCCGCCGGTATGATGGGAACCATTCGCGTCAGCACGTAGTGCTGTATCAGGTTAAATTCATCGTCCCCCCATGGGCGATAGTGTGCCTTAAGAGCATGATGATAATCGCGCAGCACTTATTGGTAACGTCACGTTCTCACGTTCAGGATTACCTGTGTAATCGTTGATCCGCTATCAACCACTACATCAACAGCTGTACTGAAGGTGCGCTCGTTGCGCTGGATACCGCTTGGCGCTAATTGACAGTGCCCATTGCGAGTCATCATTGAACCTTGGATAGAAGGCGCTTGAATAGCTACCGGAAAATTAACGTCGTTATCCGCATCGCCATCACAGATAACCCGGCTATAAATACTGGCCCAAAGCACCTGACACAATAGCCATTAGTTGAGCACAATGACCCATGTCAGAGATTGATCAGCCATTTGCATTACGTCGCAGATTTGAACAGTTGGTGCTACCACCTTTGCTGCTAGGTCTCGGAATCTTCCTCTGGTCGGTGTACGCGCAAGAGAAAACCATGAGTGAGCGCGTGTACGTAGAGCTTGTGCGAAATCACTTGCAAACCATTGTTGATGATGCGCTATCGCATGATGAACAGTTGCTTAATCTTCTCCTTGAGCGTGACAATTCTGACGAAGGACTGTCAACATCGCTGCAGAACTTTGAACAACGTCTGGTTCGAGAAAGCGCGCTGCAAGACTACTTGTGTATCGCATTCATTGTGTCGGATGGTCGCCGCCTGGTCGATGTATCCAATGATTCAAGCTGTCGAACTGTCGAACTGACGGTACTTGTTCGAGCAGCCATGGATCAGCGCGGGTCGTTAATTGAGGACTTCCCTCGTCCGGATTTCCGGACATTGGTGGTACCGCTGCGAGTGATAGAGGAGTCGGTAGACATTGTGGCTGTAGTCACCAAGACGACGCCTTTAACAGAGAATAATCATCATCAGTCGTTCAAACTTTGGGCCGTCGTTGCGTTCTTTGCGTTGTCATTTGCCATTCTTGTCGCGTGGCTGTTGATTCGAGGAGCACAGAAATTGATTAACCAACAAGTAGTGGATTTGATACGCCTGCGCAATCAACTATCACGCTATGTGTCCGGCGGAACCGTTCGCGCTGTCATGGGCTCGGACAAAAATGATCTGCCTTCCAGTCGTTCTCTCATGACGCTACTGTTTGTGGATGTTCGTCACTTCAGCAGCTACGCCGAATCAGCAAATTTGGACGATATTGTCACGTTGTTGAATGATGTAACCAGTATCATTGTGTCGGCGGTAACGACCAATCACGGCGATGTGGATAAGGTCGTTGGAGATGGCGTACTGGCAACGTTCAGTGGTAAAGAGCGTAAAACTCATGCGCTTCACGCAGCAATTGAAATTGTCGAGAAAATTACTAGTGCAGACTATGCGCGAACCGTTGGACTTGGCGTGCATGATGGCGAAGTGGTGTCCGCAACTATCGGGCGCGGTAAGCGTCGTGATCATACCGTGCTGGGTCGGACCGTCAATCAGGCATCACGCCTGTGTTCGATGGCAGGTCCGGGCGAAATTCTGGCAGCGTCCGATACCATCCCGTGTGAGTCTGCATTCGATAGGCAATTCGGGCGTGAAGAAACGCTATGTCTTAAAGGGCACACCGATCCAGTACGCGTCAGAAAGTATAAGCCCAGCGCTCGGTTGTAAATGCACAAACCCTTTTAAAAAATACAGTGTTTTTTAAAACAGCTCAATGTGTGCGCAGACAACGGCAGTGGGAATATTGCATCAACGCTAAACACGGGTTAGTGCCATGTCCGACACGGGTTATTCAACAGCAGGTGCCCAAGACGAAGTCCTTATCTTGTAAATCCAATAAGTGCTAGTGCTCTCGTTGACACAGTGTGTGATCAGCCAGTGCTTTGAGAACATAGCAATCTGCTGATACACCTTCCCTGTCACAGCCGGTTGATATTCGCGCCAGCTCCTTCTCCAACAGTTTTAATTTTCTGATCTTTACACGCACATCCGAAAGCTGGGCAGTCGCAATATCAGTTGCCTTACAGCAGGATCGATCCGGGTGTCCCTGAAGCTCAATCAGAGAGCTGATGGCGTCAATCGAAAATCCCAGCTCTCTGGCATGTTTGATAAAGCTCAAACGCTCCAGCCCGGCGGCATCATAGCGTCGCTGATTACCTTCCGTGCGATCGGCAGGTGCCAGTATTCCGATTTCCTCGTAATAACGAATGGTCGGAACCTTGACCTGTGTCTGTTTTGAGAGCTGCCCAATAGAATACATGAAATTACCTCTTGAACCTCTAGTCACTAGAGACATTATACTGCAGTTGATCTTAAATTGAAGGCTGATTCTGATGGCAGGGTGTTGTGGACACGAGGCTAGATTCGAGGGTCTTTCGGCGGACTACAAACGGAGGTTGTGGCTGGTAATAGCCTTGAACGCCATCATGTTTGTCGTAGAGATGACAGCGGGCCATGTCGCTAAGTCTCAGGCTCTGCAGGCAGACGCTCTGGATTTTCTGGGCGATTCACTGACTTACGGCATATCGCTGGCAGTGATTGGTGCCTCTATTCAGGTGCGCACTAATGCCGCTTTGGCTAAGGGCATCAGCCTGTTGCTGATGGGTCTGTGGGTATTTGGCTCAACGGTTTATCGTGTGTTCTATGTCGGTGTACCAGAGGCGCAGATCATGGGTGTCATCGGTTTTCTTGCATTGCTGACTAATCTGGCAAGTGTGCTGTTACTGGTGCGCTATAAGGATGGCGATGCGAATGTCCGATCAGTGTGGCTATGTTCACGCAATGACGCCATCGGTAATGTGGCTGTGATGTTCGCAGCTCTGGGAGTATGGGGAACATCCAGTGGATGGCCTGATCTGGTTGTCGCGATGATAATGGCCGGTTTGTTTCTATCGTCCGCTTTTCAAATCATGAGACAGGCGCTTGCAGAACGTCGCGAGCATGTTACTCACGCACAGACACAGCAATGAGAGTCTGAGGCGTAGCGTCCAAGTATTATGGAAACAGTATTTCAGTTACTCCGAGACTACGGGACAGCAGTGTACGTCATCCTGTTTTTATACTGCGCCTTGAAGAGCGGCGCTTTGCCATTGTTTGGTGGCTACGCGGCGCAACAAGGCGTCCTCGATCCGTTTTGGGTTGCAGGTGCCGCCTTTGCAGGTGGCTACCTGGGCGATGAGCTGCGCTTCTTTCTAGCGAGAAAATACGGCGAAGCATTGATCAACAACCGCCCTCGACTGGCATCATGGCTAGGCAAAGCCAAGCTGATGCTTGAACACTACGGTACTGCCTACATTTTTTTGTATCGGTACCCAAAAGGCATGCGCACTATCGGTGCTTTTCCTGTTGGACTGACCAGCATGGGTTGGTCGACGTTCACTGCTTTGAATGCGGCCTCAGCACTCGTGTGGGTCGTCACTCTGGTCGGCTCAGGTTATGTTTTTGGCGGTGCTATCGATAAAGCGGTTTCCAACAATTGGGGCGTTGCCAGTGTTGTGATGCTTGGTGCGTTCGTTTTACTCACACTCTTCGCATGGCGCCGATTGGCACACGCAGGGAAGGTGAAGGCATGAGCAAGCAGACAGATGCACCCGATGATTTGATGGCTATCAATGCAGACGATAGCGAGAAATTAAACACATCCCAAGAAGGATGGGCACTGTTGTTTGGCGCTTGGGCTATCGCACTTGTTGCGTCATTGGGAGCCATATTCATTGGCGAAGTGCTCGGGCAAGAACCATGCAATTTATGCTGGTACCAGCGCATCGCCATGTTCCCGCTGGCACTGATACTCGGTCTTGCCTGTCTGTACAACGATTTCTCCATTCGCCGTTATGCGTTGCCATTGGCAATCGCTGGTGGAGCCGTCGCGCTCTGGCACACACTGCTCTATGTGGGCCTCATTTCAGAGGCCATCGTGCCCTGCAGCGTTAATGGCCCGTCCTGTACAGATGCAAACATGACTATCCTGGGCGTGATACCGCTGCCGATAATCTCATTGGCAAGCTTCATCGCGATTGCACTAATGCTGATCCGGATACCAACGAAGACAAAAGGAGAAAACACACAATGAATAGACGCACGATGGTTATCGGTACTGTGGCAGCAGTGGCAGGTGTGTTCGGTATTGGTGCCTTGCTGGTTCAGCAAAACCCCACGCCACTGGACAGCGCACCGGTTGTCAGTGAGGATACGCCGCTGATTCGATCCTATGCACCCGTCATGGGAAACAAGGATGCGCCAGTCACTATAGTGGAGTTCTTTGATCCAGCCTGTGAGGCTTGCCGTACTTTTCATCCCGTGGTCAAAGAGATACTGGATCAATACCCGGAGCAAGTACGCGTCGTCTTGCGCTATGCCACATTTCATGAAGGATCTGACATAGCGGTGGGAATACTCGAAGCCGCTCGACTGCAGGGTGTATTCGAACCTGTACTGGAAGCACTATTGGATGCACAGCCTCAATGGGCTAGTCACGGTGCACCTCGAATTGATTTGGCCTGGGAGGCCGCTGTTGCAGCCGGGCTGGATGCGCAGACAGCTCGATCAGATATGCAATCCGCCGAGATTGTAAAACGAATCGAGCAGGAACAGGCCGATGTCCAGATAGTACAGGTTAGACAAACCCCGACGTTCTTCGTTGATGGTCGCCCTCTACTACAGTTTGGAGCGGATGAATTGCGCGAAATGGTGCGATTGCAGGTTGAGGCAAAAAAGAACAACACGTGAGCGCTGTTGAATGTCTGAACAGAATCTATAGACGCGCGCGTCTTTGAAAACGAGTTGGCGTAGTGACAAGGTGAACTGAATGGAACCAAGATATCTTCCGCTTTTGATGATGGTTATGTTCGTGGTCGTTGTCGTAGTGGGCAGAGTCGGTGTACAACTGACTTCGGTCGGCGATAGTGGCATCCGATCCGCAGCTAAGTTAAAGACAACCAAGTTGGTTATTATCAGTAGTTTAATGTTCGGTACATTAGTCGTGCAACTGCTATTGACGTTGCTTTATGCGACAGCATTGATTAAGCCCCAGATTGCGTTGGGCAACACGAGTACATGGATTGGTCTGGCACTTTGTTGTAGTGGAATTCTATTTGCCAGCTATTCACAGTTCGCTATGGGTATGAATTGGAGAATCGGAGTAGACCCAGAAGAACAAACTGAACTCGTCACCGATGGCATCTACTCGAAAATACGAAATCCGATATACACAGCGTGTATTGTCCACGGCCTCGGCATACTTGTTTTGGCACCTAATACCCTGGTGTTAGTGAATGGGCTCGTTGGTTTCTATGCTATCAGAGCCTATGTGCGACATATAGAGGAGCCTTACCTGATCAAGCTGCATGGAGATCAATACGTGCAATATATGCAGAGCACTGGATCATATTTACCCCACCTCAGAAGACAATAAGCGCTGTCCACGCGCGTCGGATGTCATCACAGTTCAAACACAAAAACATCATGGCTTGACCATTGTAGACCGATACTTGAGGTTTCTTTCCGTCCAGCTGCAATTCAAGCTCTGTCGCAATAGGTTGTTTTCCCAGATACCAGATGAGCTGAATAGTGTACTGCTGAGATTGCAAGAACGATATCCACCGTTGCACAGAAAGAGGGCCACCAGATCGGAACTCCATCACGATTCAACAACGTATGATGAGCCACATCAAACAGCCCATGAAGGAATAGAGCCACTGGAACCAGCCACCGCCAACGAAGAACGCCAGCCACAGCGATGGCAATGAAGGCACTGGCAATTGCAAATTCCGCGACAATGCCTTGGCCTGCCATCACAGCGAACAGTGGGTAATAACTCGCTATCACAATAACAAGCGTTGGGTAGAAGCTTCGATCCGAGTGAAAGCGAAGGCTACGAGCGCTGACAATGATTAGTAGGGCAAGTCCAACACCTACCAAAACCGGAGCAGTCATGCTCACGATGCTGGCTTGCCCTGAAGCTTATCTATCCTACCCACGACCCATCCCGGCCAGATCATCCAAAATCGGACACTCGGGACGATTGTCACCTCGACAATGTCTGGATAGATGCTGCAGGGTCTTTCGAATGCTCTGAAGCTCTTCCACCTTAAGATCAATCTCCCGAAGCTTTTGCCTCACTATTGCCTTGACGTCCGAACTGGCTCGTTCGCTGTCGTCGTACAGTGATAAGAGATGGCGACAGTCCTCAATAGAGAAGCCCAAGCCTCGCGCACGTGCGACAAACCGTAGTCGGTGCACATCAAACGAGTTGTATTCTCGGTAGCCGCTGTCGGTTCGTGCAGGAATGATGAGCTTGATGTCGTCATAGTAGCGCACTGTCTTGACCGGTAGTCCACACCGACTTGCTGCTTCACCTATATTCATCAGCGTTGCTGTTCTCTGCGTACATATGCTGTTGGAGCATATCGTATACCTTCTAGTAACTGGAAGGTAAAGATATACGGGTGTAAATCAGCACGAATCTGCCTGGTACTGCCTCCATGGCATTAGTCAAGATTTTCGCGATCAATCCCCTGGTTGATGATCGAGTAGCACGATCCTCAGTACTAATGGCGATACAGCAGATTCGATCCACCGAGTCAGCGGCGCTTACACTGAGGAGAACTGTAAGAGCGACTCCACCCCAGTTGGTCAAACAGCAGGGCAGCGATCAGGCGATCGATCTGCAGTGTTGCTCAGTTCTGTCTAACGGCCTTGATCTCACAGGACGCTCTAGCATGCTCATTCCGAATTTTGAATAACGGCAGTAGCGCGACCAGCTCAACGCCAGCGGGAACATCAAGGGGGCGATACAAAACCGGATATCATCATCAGCATACTTGCTTTTGTCTCTGATATAGCTATAATCGTCCCATGGAAAAAGATATTCGTCTCATGAATGAGGTTATACGTATCGTAAACGGCGCGCTTCGTCTCGATACGAACAAAGTGCGGAATTACACCTCACACCTTGCAGACAAGCTGGATGCGGCTGGCGAACAGAGTACTGCTGATCGCCTGAGGAAGGTACTCGCGGAAACCGACAGCCAGCTGCGACCAGCCGATGTTCGGTTTCAAAAATCGTTGCCTGTTGATGCTGACAGTCGGTTTCCGCTGCTCGAGCACGTCGCGATCAAACAACTGAATGAGCCGCCGGTGCATCTCGACGACTCACAGTGGGCTGTCGTCAATGAATTCATGAGCGTGGCCGGCAGTCAGTCGGCGACCGACAACGACACGCTCACCGGTGCGTTGAGCCTACTGATGTACGGGGCACCCGGTACAGGTAAGAGTCGACTCGCACGGCATATCGCCGGTGAACTGGGACTGGAGCTCTATGTCGCTCGTCTGGATGGATTGATTTCATCGTTCTTGGGTAGCACCTCGAAGAACATGCGCGCCTTGTTCGATTTTGCGGCTGGCACACCGTGTGTGTTGTTCCTGGATGAGTTTGATGCCATTGCCAAGCTCCGTGGCGACACGCAAGAACTCGGTGAGCTAAAACGCGTGGTCAATAGCTTCTTGCAGAATCTTGACACGCTTGGCCGTGAGTCCATCATCGTTGCCGCAACTAATCATGAAGGATTGCTGGACGCCGCTGTCTGGCGCCGTTTTACCTACAGGCTTTCGCTTCAACTGCCCAACACCGGACAAAGGCTATGCATGTGGCGCGATTTTCTCTCCCCTGTGGCATTTCCCAAAGCTCAAATGAGTGCCCTGGTGGACTTATCTGAAGGGTTATCAGGTTCTGACATTCAGGAAATCAGCACTCGAGTAAAGCGTCGTCAAACAGCACTTGATTCGCCTGTTTCTCTACACGATCTCTTTCCTATATTAAGAAATCTCGGAATCGGTGGCCAAGAGAGCTCAAGCTTCATCAGCACGCTCACACAGGTTGATGATGTCGTGTTAGTACGTGCGCTTCGCCTGAGAAACCCGAAGCTGTACAGCTATGCACTCTTGTCAAAACTTTTGAATGTATCGAAAGCCAAAGCGCATCGCTTGGCAACTCAGGAGGTAAAACGGCTTCCAGAACATAAGCGGGTCTAAATTTCCGTTCGATGGCCTTAAGTGATTGAATGTAATGGAATTGATGTCGCCGTTTTCATTATGTTCTTCTAGCACAGTTTCAGCGCAATAATCTTCTACAATCACTGCAGCGCTGTTTGGGTGTCAGCTTCGTTCTGACAGTCACAGCGCCCCGTCAACGACAGGCTGAGCCGACCAGCTGGATTCAAGTCTGCGGTTACGACAACAGCAACGCTCGCAGCGTACATTTTGACCAACGACAAACCAAGCCCGCTGTGATAACCGCTAGTGCGCGACTGATCCTTTCGCCACAGCCGATCAAATAGCTTTGGCAAATCATCCTGTTCAAGATCGGGAGCGTCGTTCGTAATGCTCAGCGTCATCTCCCCACTCACTTCATCGTGTGACAGGGTGATGTCTACAGTTGAGGAGGGAGCGCTATATGTGGCTGCATTGCTGATAAGATTCTCTAATATCAGAGACCAAGTATCATCACCTATTACTAAAGTTGGTATCTTGGGCATTACCATTTTAACGCTGAGATTTCTCTCCTCAAAATCAGCGGTATGAAGGTCAACCATATGTGGTACTAGTTTGCATAGGTCAACAGAGTCTTCTCTATTGGTGAGCCCTAATTCGCCTCGGCTCAAAGCGAGCAAGCTTTGAATTAGTCGCTCCATTCGTCCTACCGATATCAATAAATCCTCATTAAATGACGCTTTTAGGTTTGGATCCTCGGGCCATCGTTGCATGACTTCCGTCAACGTTCTGAGCTCTGAGAGTGGTGTACGCATTTCATGAGCCAGATCAGAAGAGAACCGGCGCTCACGTTGGAATCCCTCATTGAGACGATTCAACATGCTATTAAAACGTGTTTTCAGGACGTCTAGTTCTTGTATGGGGTAGCTGAGTGATAGCGTCTGATCAATCCTCGCTACATTGAGTTGGCTGATCTGATCGCTCATTTCCTGGAGAGGCCTTACGGCTCGCCGCAACGCATGACGTTGCAACAGCACAACGACCGCCGTAGTTAATACAGCGGTTAGTAGAAGTATCAGATTCAATTGGGTGAGTGTGTCGTTCAGGGATTCTCGTGAGGTAGCAACAGTGACAGTCACCTTAACTGGGGTGATTACTATGCCATTGACTTCTGTTGGTGTGCCCGAGGCAGAAAACGCCTGACGTTCGACTTTCTGAGTTCTTTGTCCTTCGCTGCGTGCTAGATCTACATCATCATCAATATCAATTTTCGGAAAATAGGTCTGCCTGATTAATCGCCCAGGCCGATCATCGGGTAGACGTGCATCGACGATCCCGTCACCGGCTAATCCGTCAGCCTCCAGAGAATCATCCATGTCCAATGATTCAGAATAGAACAGACGCAAACCTGATTGGTTTCGAATTTCGAAATAATCCGGATTAATGTCTAGAAAGTAGCGATTTAGTGCCTCGGGGTATACTTCCAGTTCAACGCCATCTTCATCCTGCTCGGTGATTGCCATTAACGACTGAGCACGTGAAATCAGGCCTTGGTCGAATTCATTGGTTAGACTCTGACCCATCAGCAGCCGAATCAGCAGACCACTGATAATCAACGCAACAAGAACACCCGGAAGCAAAGAGCGGGATAGATGTTGAAAAAAGGTAATCACGCCGTTTGTTTAGCACACTGTAATAACATTTATTAGAACTGTCGAATTTTCACTGTGAGATCACTACCAACACCCAGCTTTGCATGAGTAGGTACCCGAGGCGGTAAACACCTCGGGATTTAGCTCAAGCGGACTGCCCAGTTTTATAAGGCTGCTTCGTGATCGATTTTTAGTACCGTACCGTCGGCACTGAGTGTATAGCTAATACTGTCACCAGTGGTGTTTTCGTACTCAGCAGCATAGGAAACTGACCCATCAGCTGCAGTGACTTGTTCGAATTCTACGATCGGAAGCAGAACGCGCTCATTGCCCACCGCTGTTAATATAGCAGCTGGAATCTCAGCTTCTTCCAGGACATCTTCGAGGTTCAGAAAATCACCGGCTGCACTATAATTAGCTTCTAGCTCCTCGTCATTAGCATCGATAAAAAGTACCGCGTAGCTTGTGCCATCAACATCGGTAGTTTCTGCAATCTCCTCAATCTGCACGCCAGGGTATCGCGCCGTGAATGCGGTGTTTACCGCCTCTGGTAGCGTATCAACGATTTGACCACGCACTTGTTCAAGAAGCACAGCATCTGCGCTGTAAATAGCCTCTATTTCAAGTGTTTCATCTGCAGAAACACCTTCAATGCCGTAACTAAGTGTGACGGTTGGGGGATTGGACAAATCAGAACTACGAAAAATCTCGGCAGCCGTCACTTCAGAGAACATACTGGCAAAGTCAGCTTCAATGCCTGCTGGAAAGTCGGCAAGTGCTTGAGCCACCGTGTCACTGGTCGACAGGCTCTCTAACGAGTCTTCATGTTCAATGCGTATAATGGTTCCGTCGACATCCATAGCGACTGTGATGCTTTGGCCACTATCGTTCTCGTATTCAACGGCATACTCAACTGACTGGTCCGCAAACGTTGTGATTTCAAACTCAGAATCGGGCAAGGTGATGCCCTGGGCATCGGCCACGGCCAGAATTGTTGCAGGAATATCTGCTCTGTCTTCTACATCCTCAAGAAAAAGAAACTGGGCAGTCTGGTCATAATTGGCTTCAAACTCTTCACCCATAGAGTCAAACAATATTGCATAGTCCACTCGCCCGGCTGTGGTTGAACGTTCGATATCATTAATCGTAGCATCTGGATAGCGACCTAAAAGCGCTGTATTGATGTTCTCAGGTAGTTCTGTCAACCGGTCATTTCGTACACTTTCCAGTAACTCACCGCTATCGGAGTAACGAGCCTCGAGTTCGATAAGCTCATCAGCGGATGCACCTTCTACACCCCATGAAGTAGTAGCAACGCCGGCAGGCGTATATTCGATACGTCGAAATATCTCTTCGGCGGTAACCTCTTCGTTAGATAACGCATAGCGTGGTAGTAGGGCATTGGGAAATTCCATCAAGGCCGCTTCCACGGTTCCGGCTGAAATCAGACTGGGTGAGCCAGGATCTGAAGAGTTAGTATCGTCGTTACTGCTACAACTGATCAGCAGAGAGGATGCGAAGGCGCAGACTATCGTGTTGAATAATACGGTGGATTTTGGCATGCGACGTGACTCCAGATAAGTTGAGAGTAGGCAGACGGGGAACGTCTGTTCGTTCCTACCTATGATTCACGATCAATCTGAAGTTTGGCTGAAGTTGTCGCAGTGTTTTACGGGTATTATCAACGGCTAGAGAGAATCAAGCTGTAGGGTCTCGCAGCTCGTTGCCGGTGTTTATTCCAACATTATCTTGAACACTGAATTTGTTCCGACACGCTCGTTTTCATCAAATGCCTGTTGGTGACTACACCAATTGGGCGTAACTTAAGCAAAACCTCAGGCAGTAACCTCATAATGTTGCTCTCACGGACTGCTTTCTCTGGACAATCTGACCCGATACACGTTGATGTTCAATCTACCGATGTGGTGTCATGTATGAAATTACTACTGGTTGAAGACTCACAGATTCTGCAACGTTCGCTATCTATGGGGCTGTCAAAGCTAGGCATGACAGTGGATCAAGCGTTCGACGGCGAAGAAGCAGAACGCTTTCTGCAGTTCGAACCGTACGATGTTGTTATTCTGGATCTTATGTTGCCCAAGCTCAGCGGCCTGGACGTACTCAAGCGAATGCGCAAACGGGGGAATAGAACCTTTGTACTGATTCTATCAGCCAAGGATGAAATAGAGGATCGTACGCGGGGCCTGGATCTGGGGGCTGATGATTATCTGATCAAACCCTTCTCATTTGATGAACTTATCTCGCGCCTGCGTGCTTTAAAACGCCGCATAGGAGACGGTGCTCCTTCACTGGATACGGTGATAATGATAGAGGAAGTGAGCATCGACACATTGAATCGTACTGTTTCAATCAAAGACACTGTCCTGGAATTGACACCTTCCGAATACCGTATTATCGAACTGCTTGCTACTCGTCGCAGACAAACCTACTCTCACGATCAGTTGATTGACAAACTGTATCGAGCGGATCAATGCGTCACACGTAATGCAATTGAGGCACATGTCAGTACACTACGACGTAAACTACGGGTTGGCGGGCAGGGTGATCTGGTCAAGACTCGACGTGGGTTCGGATACTACATCGACTAGTGCCGTTAATTTTCGTTTCACTATAATGTGTATGAACAAGATTCGACAGTTAGTACTCTTCACACACTTAGCAAGGTTCATCAACACACTCACCGTGGTGTTTTTTTGATATGGTGATTCATACTCAACGTGTTGATTATTCTATCGGATAAGCGGTCATAGTAGTAGGCTGTGTACGTTGTGTTATGAGTAAACGGTGTGAATGAGTAAACGGTTTCATATTGGGTTGCCAAAGTATCATCAGCAGCAACAATAACAGCAGAATCCAGGTATGACAGTTGTGAGTGAAGACTGTTTATAGTCGGGATTGCCTCTACAGTGCCTTGTGTGTAAAACCGTGCAGAGTGCGGTGGTTCTCCTACGAAGATAATAGCCTCGTCAGGATAGTGTTGGCGGATATCGGCAATCAGTGCTGCCTGTGATTCTCCTTCAAGGATATCCAGCAAGCCCAACGGTGCGGATAGAAAGACAATGGCTGGCATTATCAATCCAGGCAATATGAGAAGATGCCGTTTTTTCATCTGCAGGCATAGCATGGCGAGAAGTAATGCAAACGCTGGCAATCCGCTAAGCACATACGTTGGTAGAATGTTGCCTGCAAAGCTGAAGAATATCATCGGCCATAAACACCACAATAGTAAATACCGGATCAAGGGTGAGAGTGAACGTACGCTTGGGAATAGGCGATTTGGCTTTGAAATGACTCGTAACGCAGCCCACCCCAAGAGAATCAACGACCAGGGAAAATACGCTGCCAATGCAAACAGCCAGATCGTGCCACGTGGTTCATCGTGTGCCGTGCCGTAGCGATCTCCGTTCCATCCGCTATCCAAATACCGTTGAAGATGTTCGCCGATAAAAAAATATTCCAAAAAGCCGGGCGTTTTCATTTCAGCGATGAGAAACCATGGCAATGCGATTGCTGCGAATACCGCCGTGCCTTCGACAATGGGCAGGCTTCGTACTACCTTTGGCCACTGTCGCTCTACAGCTATCCACAGAACAATAGGCACACCTGACATCACTAATGCTATCGGGCCTTTAGCCAAAAAACCCAACGCCAAGGCGATGAAAAAGACATATCCCCAGCAAGGATGCTTTGAATCCAGAGCAAGCCAAAAACTAACCATGACTAGCGTAGTGGATATCAGCATGGCTGAGTCGGTCATCACGGAGCCTGCTGTAACAAACCCTACCACTGTCGTCGCTAAGACAAATATACTAATGATTGCCTGCTCACGCCCCAACACACGCATTGAAAAGATGTACACACTCACCATGACAAGCAACATATTGACGAAAGCTGGTAATCGCAACGACAGCTCTGACACACCAAACAAGTTGATCGATGTGGCTCCTTGCCAGAAAGACAATGGCGGTTTAGCCCAGAACGGCTCACCAGCAACGAGTTGAGGAGTAATCCAGTTGCCACTGGTGGACATCAATCTGGCCACCTCACCGTAGCGCGCTTCGGTGGTATCGGTAAGCGGATAGGCGGGCAGGCTGACAGCACGTACAATCAGAACGAACACTACCGCACCTAACCACCATGGGTAAAAGCGAGTCATGACACACAGCTCTCTTGTTGTTCAACCAGCTGTGGCCTAGTGCGCTGCAAACCAGGTGGCTTTATACTCTCTACTACAAATAGAGGACGCCCTTTGACTTCCAGAAATGTACGTCCGACATATTCGCCTAGCATGCCAATCGCCAATAGTTGAATGCCACCCAAAAACGTCATGATAGTCAGCAGCGTGGTGTAGCCAGCCACAGGTTCGCCAATAAAGACGGTTTTAAACAAAGTAAACAGGCCAAATAGCACGGAAAATGCCGCTGTTGTAATTCCGGCAAAGGTGGCTAATCGAAGTGGAACAATACTGAACGCAGTAAACCCGTCCATAGCTAACTTGATCAGTTTTAACAGCGACCACTGGGACTGACCCATCGAGCGTGAGTCGCGTTTGTAGTCGATGATCGTGGTGCTAAAGCCGACCCAGGCAAAGAGGCCTTTCAAACAGCGATTTGATTCAGGCAGTGTGTTGATCACATCAACTACACGCCGGGACATTAGACGAAAATCACCGACCTGTGACGGAATTTGAATCTCGTTCGTCATGTTACTGATCATTTGGTAAAACAGGGATGCACATTGACGTTTAAACCATGAATCGACCTGTCGATCAACTCGTCTCATGGCAACGACATCAAAGCCAGATTGCCATGCATTTACCATCGGCACCAAGCATTGCGGTGGATCCTGAAGATCGGCATCCATCAGAACCACGGCATCAGCATCACTGTGCTTCAAACCGGCGCTTACAGCGTATTCTTTTCCAAAACAACGACTCAGATTGATAATGCCAATTCGAGGCTCTTGCGCCTTAAGTGCTTCAAGAATCGGTAAACTGTTGTCCGTGCTGCCATCGTTGATGAACAGAAAAGACCACTCACAGGCAATGGACGATGTCACAGATTGAAGTGCATCAACCAGTAGGGGTAGTCCCTGCGCCTCGTTGTGCACGGGTATGACCAGAGACACGTGCATGCGCGATGCTCTTCTTTCGGCTGCTATCATCGGCTACATCCTGGTATAAAGGCCAAACGACCAACGTTGGTTTAATCGAAATCCGACGATCAGCGTTACTGATGTTGCCATGACTTGTGCAGGCCAAACACCGATAGGCAAATGCAGAATCCCCACAACACAAGCGTTGATCAAGGCGCATAGCAGTGCTATCAGACCAAACCGAAGGAGCTCATCTTGTGCAGGGGAGCGGCGCGTTGCGAAGACCCAGCGACGGCACAGAACAAAGTTAACCAACGCACCCAATAGAGCACCTACACCCGTTGCGATCGCGGGAACATCGCTTGTTGTGAGCACTATGGCCATAATAGTATAGTGCACAGCCGTCCCCAGAGCGCCTGCGACGGTGTAGCGTGAAAAGAGTGTCAACATGGAATCAGAATAGCGCTCTAAACTGAGGATGTGCTGATGGCGTTATAGCTAAATCGATACCCGATCATGATCACGGATGATATGACATACCATCGCATGGACTGGCTGATGTTTTTCATATGGAAACTAGGTCAGTAGTGGGCACATCAATCAACAAAGCTTTCGATATCGAGGAGGTCGACAGCCTGCATCCTGATAAAAATTGCACAGATGATAACCGTCGAACTTCTTTGGTGATGACTCTGTGGATCTATTGCGATTGCGATTGCGATTGCGATTGCGATTGCGATTGCGATTGCGAGATAGAGTCTGTGTTATCTACAACTACGATGGTGGGTAGAAATAACAACGAAAACACGTCTTATTCTTAATTCAGTTTGAGCTCAGTCTTAGCTCAGCCAACGGTCAGGTTGATTTGCGTTAATAACGTTGCGCTGACTCCCGCGCGCCCATATTGGTATAACGCAGCTATGTCTGATTTGTACACAGAACCCGAGAGCATTGATACGGTTGTCGAACGATCTGATACGACGTCCAGAAGAAATTGGAAATTTTTCATCGCTCGGCATCGTATTGGTCTGTCAAAGGCGTTTTTCGTATGCTATGCAGGATTGCTACTGGTGTCAGAACCGGTGGCGTATTCACTTTACTCACCATTACGATGGTGGCTGCTTGCTGTTGCCTTCTCATGTGTCGTCATTGCGGTGCTGGGACGTCTTTGGTGTTCGTTATATCTCTGTGGGTACAAGAACAAGCAGCTGGTTTCGGTCGGCCCTTATTCGGTTGTTCGTAACCCCCTGTACATTTTCAGTCTGTTCGGTGCAATCGGTATTGGTGTGGCTTCCTTATCTGTCACTTTGACATTGATCGTCGTCCTGTTTCTGGTCTTTGTTTCCGTATCAACAGTGGATGTGGAAGAGAGCAATCTGGCATCAATGCTGGGTGACTCCTACTGTTCGTATAAAGCCAGAACGCCGCGTTTCATACCAACATGGCGCTTGTATGCAGGGGTGCCAGAATACACGATAGCAACTAGGCAGATGCATTCTGCATTTCTAGATGTTATCTGGTTTTTCATTATCTTTGCTTTGGTTGCTGTTTTGCAGCCCCTGCATATATCGGGGATGCTTCCGAGCTTGATCCGTCTGCCCTGACTGAGGGTCAAGAAGCGCATGCTCCACGATCCAGAGATTCTCGACCAGTTGTCTGATTCCGCTCTGGTGGATATTGAGAATAACCTACATGGACCGTTATGAGCGAGGTTCAGATGCGCATGGTAGTTTGGCATATGCCTCTGAATATCCCCATTTGCAGGGATTCAGTCAAAGTACATTTGACTGGCAACAGCTACTCAAGAAATCGAGTCCCGTAGTTATAAGTCCACAGGAAGAACATTTACGTTGGCCGAACACGAGCCGACTCAGGGGGGATCGTTGCCTACAATATAGGCGGCTTCGGGTTCAAAAAAATAGACGTAGGTTACGCTGCCTTCAGCAAACAGGGCGGTCTGTATGTGTCCGATGGTGCTATCACAGCCAATGCTGAAGACATTGCAGTCATTGGCCTCAAAAATAAAAAAGACCGGCGTAACCTTCTAACCAAACAAGCCTATGTCAGACGAAATCATTGCTATGCTTGCCTTCGCGCCCCGGAAAGAATCAAGAGCAAATTAGAAAAAGAGCTCACTAAAATGCGTAATTGATGTCGACAAATGCACCATGAACAAAGTAATCATCAACTGTGGCTGTTTCATCCGTTTCGCGGTTCGTGAACGTCCACTCTGTTAAACGGTATTCAACACGAGCACCGTAGCCAACAGAAAACGCAGATCCAAATCGATGCCGTTGTCCAAATGAACCTGTTAAAGCAATTTCACTATCGACTGCAGTAGAAATATCATAGGGATTACCAGCGTTATCCGTATCAACCAGATCGTCGACATCGACCTGGTTGATACCCATCCCAGCCGTCCAGAACAGGTATCGACTCATCGGTGTTTGCCAGTACCGGCGCTCTCCCCACGCACTTATCATGGTGGATGTTGCCGCTGGATCGTTAGTTTCGGCATCGATATTAAATCGACGGAATGGATCCTCTACATCGAACTCCGGTGAATGCTCCAATGCGAGTCCGAGCAACCAGTTTTCATTCAATCGATAACGCCCTATAAATGAAAAACCTATCATGTCATTGGCCGGTACGCCGGGCCCTAGATTTGTCTCGGCACGAAAACCCAATTCATATCGATCATCGTCTGCTATGGCTGTTGGCACATAACTAATTACAGAGGCCAGTACACAAACAATAGCGAAGTTTTGCGATTTCAAGTTATTCATATCGGGATAGTGTCTTGGTTTTGGCTGATAATCAGACACTAGCGGCCTAATCTGAGGATATGCTGAAGATTGCTGAGTATTATTCTCGTTCTTCTCTACCTATGTAGACGTAACAGGCGATATCCAAATCGGTGAAGAGGAGGCTAGCGGGTTCGACAGCTTTAGATCTGTGCAGAGGCATTTCAAATGCCCTAGCGGATGCAAGGGCGCGTTACGTATGCCAAACTAGAACTGATCGGAAGCACACAAATTTAATGGGCTTGTTTTCGATCGATTCGAATCTTTTTTCTCTTTGCCGACTTATGCCGCTCTTTAAGCTCAATATCCACATATCGATCGGTGATCGCACTGGAGCTATGTCCTGCGTCATCCCTGACATGCTCCCTGGGTCTGCGTTTCACATCATCGGAAATCCCCGTGTGCCGAAGCCAGTGGACCGTCGCATCCATCATGGCATCACTATCCTCTTTGAGCCCTTGCTCGGCTAAGGTTTCGATGCCTCGGTCAAAGCAGATTTGTACGATAGTACGAACATGCGTTGTGTTCGATAGGGGGCCTCTGCCTCGGTGAACTGGGAATAGGGGATTGCCGTCTCCTGGCGTTGGTAATGCGCTAAAACCCTGAAAACGCCGCCAACGTCGGAGTGCTGCAAGCATCGTGTCACTCACGGCGATCTGCCGTTCCTTGTTGCCTTTTCCGACAGTCGTAAACCACCAACGACCCTCGTGATCTTTGTGGAAATCGTTCATTGTCGGTGTCCATCGCTCACTGGCCGCCAGTTCTGAGATGCGCAGGTACATACCGTATAAAGCAGAAACCATAAATAGGGTGCGTTCGTGACTCGCAGGGCTTTCTTCGGCGAGCTGTTCCGCTGCGTCAATCAATGTCTGCCACTGTTGATCGCTGAGCCGCCTTACTGTGGTGTGGCCCTGACGCTTCTGTACAAATTTACTTTTCTGCCGAATCAACGCTACCGGGTTCGATACGGTGTATTCCTCCATCTGCAGGAATTGAAAAAAACTACCGATAATAGCCAGCAGCTCTTTCACAGAACCATTAGAAGGCGTGTAGTCTGCCTTGTTTGGAATTTGTCCTTTTTTGAACGCTGATTTTCTCACTGTGGCTACAAACGGACGCCATTCAGGGTTAGAGACTCTGTCACCATCGACGATCTTGAAACGTGGTGCTTTCTTGGTGCCGATCCACGCTGACGGTGGCTTCTGACAGAAGCCCACAAAGGTTTCAATGTCATCGCGTTTCAGATCCTCTAGAATTTTGTCTGCGATATGCCAAGTCCAGTGCAACAACCGCTCAACATCGCGACGATAGCTGTTGAACGTACCCAGACTGCCGGTGTAAGCCTGCAGGAAGCTTCTGGCCATCTCATAGTCGTTGCGCTGAGTCCGGGTCAGATAGACAGGTGCTAAAGTGATGTCGATCTGTTTGACCGTGTCAAAACACGCCAATGGCGCACGCCTCATAGTAGCTTCCTGTGTCGTTTTTGACATATTCAGACAGTATATACCTATACCTTGATTATAGCAATAATCACGCTTAGTGGGGTTTATGGATCGTTCAGATTCCCGCCTCTCCGCCATCAAAAAAAAATAGTCAGGATCGCACGGCTACTACTCCGTTAACTGGCTACCAGAAATTGCAACGTTTACGGGTCCCTCTGGCATCAATGCACTCGTCGTAGCTGCTCTAGGACATTTCTGAAATCAACATCTACTGATCCAAATGCGTACAGGGCTCCCAGAACATAACTGGGTGTAAATGTCCGTTCACATAGCGTATGTCTTTGAAAAATATGATGTTTGTCCTGTCGTTTTCAAATTCACACTAAAATCGTAGCATCGCATATAAATCAACGACTTATAAGGCGTTGGGGCCTGAGCACAAAGGTTAGCTACAAAACACAATAATTTCAATGGCTTATGATGCCTGAACGGCAATTTGCGTCCGCTTATGTAATGGGAGCCATTTATGGAAAAGCAAATAATTGGTGTCATGCGCCAGCATCAGTTTGATTCACACACCATTAGTTACCATGTATCGCCAGAGGTTAAAACAGCGGTTAACAAGTCTGTGCGACGACCCGTAAAAGCACGTAACGGTGCGTCTTCAATGGAAGCAGCAGCAAATGCCGTAGCAGATAAAACTCTGGAGGGAGGTGACGGCGACAGACTTCGACAGGAGTTGTTGAAACTTGCGCGAACACTAAGAGCTGAATAGAAGACCGCCAGATAGCTATATAGCTGAGAGTTGTACCCCCAACCCACTCTCAAACGAGTGTCGAAATTCAGCTCAAATCATGCGCACACTAATTACTATATATATTTACGGCTATAATGATAATATCTGAGCTGTGCGATAACTAGAGACGCTATCAGATGACACCAAAGCAGCAATCTTGGCTCGAGGCGGTTGCAGACCGAATCCCCGGACTGTTCGATGCTATCCAGACCGGTCAAATCATGAGTGCTACTGTCATTGGCGAGCGGATAATTAACAACAAAAATGTGAGACTGTCGTTATCTGCTGAAGTGGTTGATAGCGGGGCTGATCCGCTGGGGAGCCATGCATCAGTCAACTATCCGTCAACGCCTAACCAGGTCATACCAGAAGGCATGGCCAAGCCGAAACCCAGGTACCGTAAGAGCCGGACGCGTAGATAGTAACGTCTAAGTTATTTATTTTGTGACATCCAGCATGGATTCGCTACTTCTTCCTGACGTGAAATTGCTTATTCGCTATAACTGTAAACCTCATAAACCTGAAAGGAATTCAGAGATGCTCATACTGAGCCGTGGCGAGGATGAAGCCATTGTTATTGGTGATGATGTCGAGATCACTGTTCTTAGCGTTAAGGGTAAAACGGTCAAAATAGGTATCAACGCACCAAGTAATGTTGCAGTTCACCGCTCCGAGGTTTACGTGAAGGTGCAACGAGAAAATTACGATGAACAACGCATTTCCGGCAACTCCTGAAAGAACTCGTGCTTATCGAAGCACCCTGGCCGTCTGATAGCGTGCCTAACGCTGTATTTCGGTTTGTAGTCGCTGACTTCTCGTTTAGTCAGTTGCCCAATAGTAGACTTTTCAAACTGTCTATGTATCTAACGGCTGACCTGATGGATGGCTGTATCGGTAAAGGCAATTCACACTACTACATATGTTGAATTGAAAGTAGTTGTGAGATTTCACTCACCAATCTTGTCGATGAGCGAATTGATGACGCCTTGCTGATCGCTCAGGCGCATTTCCAGCGCCTCGATAGTTGCAGTGGCCGATGCTTCTGTGGTCGCTTTGTTTTGTTCCGCTGCTGCTACTCGCTTTTCCAATAGCACCTGTGCACTGCGCAGCTCCTGGATGAGCGTTCGACCTTGCTCCCCCGCCTCTGCCTGTCTGGCAACGGTAGCTTCCATTTCAGCCTGTGCAGCGAGCAGTACGGTGTGCGTCTTTTGCAGGGCGTCATGCGTTGCGTTGATCTGATCAAGGGCTGTGCTTTTGTCGGATAGCGCTTTGTCCAGCCGGTCGTGCGCCTCGGTCATGCTCTTCAGGTCAACCGACAAGGCGTGTGCTTGTGTTTCGAATTTACGCCGAGCGGTTTCGGCGCGCTCGAGCCGTTTCCTCTCATCCGAGATCTCTGCACGTAGCGCCTTGATTGTCTCGCGCAGGTCCTTCACCTGGTCGGCTCGTGCTGTCAGTTCGATACGGATGTCGTGAGCAGCAGCGACCGCTTCATCGCGCTCGCGCGTCATCTTCGATTGGGCGGCCTCGAAGGTAGATCGCATGGCGTCGATCTGATCATCAGCGGCCTTGGCTGCCTCTTCTCCGAGTCGCTCCATCGCACTGACCAGCGTCGGTAAAACACTCGATTCAATCGAACCTTCCACCGGCGTTCGGGTGGCCAGCAGCCGCTCACCCTGAATCTCGTTGCGCAGCCGGGAGATCGTGCCATTGCTACCTCGCCCCAAGAGATGGCGCAGCTGAGCCAGCGATGGCGTGCGAATACCGCGCTCCACCAGTGCATCAATGGCCTCAGCGACGTCCTTGCGTTGCAGGCCTGGACGGCCAGGGGGTTTGGGGGTGCTCTGGGTGTCGATCATGGGCTTCGCCTCTGATTTCATCAAATAAGCATATCATATATAAGTAATACGTATTCCTATACGTATTTATCTGATACGATATTCGGCGACAATGAATGTACCGACGATAATGCTCTGCCTTTGGCACTAGCCGCAATCTGGCATCAAGCCGTCAGAAAAAAGGAGACACAACGTGAAGGCATCAGAGGACTTCTCAGTAACAGGGTATAAACAGCAACAAGACATGTCTGGATCAGCACAATGGGCGTGGCCTTGCGGTTCTTGTGTGCTCGTCTGCGATTCGTCACCTTTTGTCTTCAGCGATAGTTTCCGCCTACGTTGGCTGACAGAACTCTTTAGAACGATGCCTAGCCACTAGTCGCGAGACGGTGGCTAGATGCACTCGAAGTAACCGAACGGCTTCAGCGGCACTCTTTTGGCTGAGCTCACAAGGGAGGCCAATTCGTGCTGCTGCGCCTGGACGAGGTTGGAGTGACGGCCATCGATCCGTCCTGCCCTTCGCGTCTCATCTGAACCGTCCTTAGCCTTGTCACAAAACTAGCAGCGCTCAAATTTTGCAAAGAAACCCACCAGATGCATCATCATCCGACCGGAAGATAGGGTGGTGCCAATGGACTTACCCCAGCACCGATAACGCGCCTGGCCTGATTGAATGCTTCCAGCATCTTTCAGAGAGCATAGAGGTCGATCCAGCTTTTTCACAACCGCCACATCATCCCGGCCAAGTTGGCCGAGCAGTAGAAATCTCAAGTCAAATACCAAGCAAAGTTCCATCACAATTATTGTTTCTCTTAATAATTTGATAGGCTTGAGATAGGTGCTTGATCGGTGCCACCGCTACCCACTTTAGCCAACCTTTGCCGGACGATCGTCTTACCGTAGTGCTCAGCTGGTCCACACTTATCATGGACAGAGGCTTCGGGCAGTGGGTACCTGAAAGTGTCTGTCCCGAGATGAGTGACATGATCAGTATTTACTACATTTCCCCTGAAGCGCGCAACAAACTGCAAAAAGAGGCTCGACGTTACAAGCGTGAACACCAATGCGGTCACCGCGATGCCCTTGAAGCCATTGCAAAAAAACACGGGTTCGACAATTGGCAACAAGTGGCCGATGGGGTCACGTTGTGGGCTAAATCGCAGCAAGCGCTGGAAAGCGGCTGTGTTATTGCCTATGACGTAAGTGAGAGCGACGATCTATCTGAGCTCGGCTTTGTCGCAGACCCAGGAATGTGGGATCACTGCAGCGAGGATCTCTTCAAGCGATTACGCAGCAGTGTCGATGAGGGAGATCCGCAAGGACGGACCTTTGCTGAAACCAAGTCAGAAAAAGAATCCAGAGAATTCCATGAAGATGACAGGATGAACCTTCAATTCTTTCGTCTTGATACAACCGTGACACCCTTACCTACTTCACCGGCGGCAGTATTCGATCTACTAAAGCCCGTTGCGTTTTTTATGCCGATGCATGTATGGCTTCAAGGGACTCTGTACTACGAGTGGTCCGAAATGGGCTTGCCCGATCATCAGAGCAATTCAGATCAGCTCAAAAAAATGCCTGATTGGAACCCTGATGACGATTTTATGGAAGATGGCTTCGGTCAGGATTTCGACAGCTAGGTAAAATCAGGCAGCGGCGACTGTCAGCGCCGCTGCCTGATTATCAAACCACTGAAACCGCGCAACTGTCGTGTCTATATGGCATCCGAGGCATCAAACAGCTTGAGAGTACCGTCCATGCCTGCATTGCTGGCACGAATACTCAAGTCGTAACGCGTTCCCGATTGCCCGGTCAATGAAAAGGTGCGTCGCGTAAAACCTTCCCTGGGATAGAACCCAACCAGCTCGCCATCAACGGTGACCTCACACCCTGGTAAGGCAGGATCAGAGGTCGAGTTGAGTGTTACCGGTTCTGGAAAAGCGATGGCTCGCTCATGACCAACTTTCAGATGAACCAAAATCGGATCGCCTCGGTATGGAATATCGCGGATCGGCGCACCTTCAGGTACAAGTACAAAATCATCCAATCCCTGCTGCGCGCTGGCAGTGGCGATAAGTGCTAACAAAGCGAAAAAGCAAATCAGACGAGTCATCGTGGCTCTCCAGCAACCAGTGTCGAACCCAGGATAGGCCGATGGTGGAGAACATTAGCAAAAAAACAGTGGACGGTCTTTTTCTACAGGCTGACGACCTTGACTCTGCCGTCAGCGCGCAAGCTATCCCCGACCATAGCTCAACTATGCCACACGCACCCCGATCAGACTCTCCAGCTCATCAACAAGCTCAAGCCTGTGTGCAGCACAAGCATTCTGCTCAATCACGGGGGCAAGTTGGTGAGCCAGTCGAGCCGATTCACCAATGCTCGAAAGATCAACACCTCGGGCATAGGATTCGACCAGGAATTTCGCCCCATTCGTCCGGTGCGCGATGGCTCTTTGCAACAGCACATCTCCTCCGGGCTGTCGCACGAACTCGTCCGGATCAACACCAGACTGGGGCAGCTGTACAACAGAGATTCCCTGGTGCTGCTTCATGATCTGGTGAGCTAACGCGACAGTACGAGCGGCACTACCCTGCCCTGCTGAATCAGCATCAAAACACAACACCAGCTCATTCGATCGCTCAAAGGCGGCCATCAGGTGATCAAGCGTCATCGCGGTACCCAGCGGGGCCACGACCTGCTCGAATCCTGCCTGATGCAAGCCAATCACATCCAGGTAGCCTTCAACAATCAGTAACGGCGCTGAACGTTCAACGTGAGTCTTGTCCAGTCCATACAGTGTACTGCCCTTTTGAAATAACGCCGAGGTGGGCGAATTCAAATACTTTGGAGTCCGCCCGATGATATCGCGCCCCCCAAAACCGACTGTGCAATTCATGGCATCCCTGATCGGAAACATCAACCGATTCCGAAATCTCGGGTAATAGCTGCGATTGGTTCGCCGAACAACAATCCCTGCTCGCCACAAATCTCTTTCACGACGCCCAAATGCATCAATGAGCTCCAGCGCATCACAATCTGCCGGTGCATACCCAATACCAAAGAGCTTGGCACTCTCAAGAGTCAGACCACGCGAAGCCAGATACCGGTGGGCCTCGGAGCTGTCGAGCAGTTGTTGATGGTAGTACTCAGCAACCTCGTTCAGCAATTGGACATGATCAACACGTTCGGCGGCCAGATCATCGTTATCGATCCAGTCCGATGAATCCAGCCCCACCTCACGCGATAATTCAGACACGGCTGAACGAAAGCTATGACCATCGTGGTACATCAGCCAACCAATCGCACTACCGCCAAAATCACACTGTTCGCATAAAAAGCGCTGTGTTGAATCATCGACGACCAATGTGCCAGCGGCGGCGCGTGAATGAAAAGGGCAGGCACCTTCATGCAAGCCCTGCCCTTGCCGAGTCAGTGGCAGGGATTGACGGACAAGATCCGACAGACTGACAGACTCCAGCACACGATCAAGAAAGCTTTGCTCTATCCGGGTCATGGTGGGTTCACTCGCGAATACGTTGCTGCCCGCTATACCGATTCGGCAAGCCCGGTCAGACCCGACAAGTGAATGCCAAATCCAACGAACGCGCCGAAACTACCGATAACAATGGCACCGGCGATGCCGGCTGCCTCATAGCCTAGCTGAACAGAGATTAGCGCCCACAAGCCGGTATACGCCAGGATGATCACCAGTGAGACATAGGGAATGATGATCCCGATACTCAGCGCCATAAAGGTGCCGACACCAAAGAGTAGCGACTCGTTGAGCGCCCCAACGATGATCGCGGTGACAACAAACTCGAAGGCGACAAACTTCGATGGCCCTTCGTTGAATCGGGCTTGTGTAATGGCTCGTCGATACTGGCTCATGGTGGTTACTCCTGTTAACTCTTGCGCGTTATCACGCACCTCCGATAGAGGGTTGTAGCGATGGTGTTGCCAGGCGCTCTTCGCACGCCCGAGACGTCGTAGTCAATGGCGACACCATTTCATACCCATCACGCAGAGTCCGCGCAATGAGTGCAGCTAAATTAACCTCCAGCGCCCCAACGCTGATGGTCACCTGTGTCCGTCGACGACCTTTCCCCTGATCCAATGTATTCCGCCAACTGTGCAATGACCCAATCATCGAGGTGATCCTTTGCGGCGATAGTGCGATAGCAAAGTCGCCGATCCCGATGAATCATCGCACCGCTTTGCATCCTCTCCTTCACGAAAAACAGACCCTTGCCATATGCTCACGCGAATCATGGCCAAGATAGCTCATGTACCGGCGCGTCATCTCCGGATTGCTGTGACCCAGCCAATGCTGCAACGTTTGCAATGGCACCGCATGCAGCAGCGCGTTAAAGGCAAAGCTGTGCCGAAACGTATTGAACGTGACATCGACATCAACAAACCCACCCGGTACGCGACTATCAAGGTGCTCCATTCTGGCTTTCAACCACTGACTCGCACTTTGTCGAGTGATGCCCAGTATCGGCTGATCAGACACCTCACCACGCGCGCGTAGCCCTCGCTCCAACACTCCCTGAAAATAGGGATCAGTAATCTCGATGCTTCTCGTCCCGCCTCCTCCCTTGATCGGAAACTGAACCACTTGAGCCTCTGGCTCGAGTCTGACATCAGTATTTTTTAACGCTAACACCTCACCAATTTTGCCCCCCGTGTACCACAAGGTGGCAAACAGCAGCTCATGTCGCCAATCATCGGTACAGCGAATCAATGTGGCCATCTCCGGCGCCAACAGGTACTTTGCATGACGCTCATCAGATGCCAGCATACGATCACGGTGTCGTTGCCAATACGCCCAATCGATTGATAGAGCTGAATGTAATGAGCCAGCCGATGTGGATGACCGTGTTCGCCTCAGTGGCTTGACTCGATAGTGTTCTGACACAACAAAGGCTCAATCGGCTCGTGAAGGCGTATTTGAACACTCTCCTCGTTCGCGTGCGCCCACTCATCGACCACTCGAGCAACACCTGGTGTCGCATAGAACGCTTCGATCTCATTTGGACTGGCCCGACTCATATCAACAGTGACAGCAATCATGATCAATACCTCTTTGCTCTATCGCTGGCAAGAACCTAATAAAGCCACTTGCCCCAGCGTGACTATCACTCTACCACACAAACTGACAAATATCTTCTATTAGTTTTGTCTTTTTACTGATCAGCGAATAACCGTCGTTGGTTAGCACTCAACGACAACGACATCATGGTTTGACCAGAGCGACCGGACATATCCGATCGAATGACAATCAGCGTTAAGGTCCGCCTATCGCTCTCGCGAATGGCCTCGCTCAAGAGCTTGACCAATAGCGCGCTCATTCTCCTGGCGAACGCTGGTGATACGATCGCGCATCGTTTTGGGAAGTGCTGCTTTGACTGCCACATTGCGATCAACGCGTGATAGCAGATCAGACAACTCACGCCTGTAGCTTGTCGCCGACTCGTGCCCACCCTGCAGGGTAAGCCCTTGTATCTTTTGCTCAAGACTCTGCCAGCGGCCCGACAGCTCACGGGCCTCCGCACGTGTCTTGACATCGGCAATGACACGAGCCGCCTCAGGATGCTGCTGCTTGGCAATTTTCATCGCCTCATAAGTGCGGTATTCATATCTGGCCTGCCACCGGGCCTCCAGTTGCTTCGCATCGCGATTCGCTAGCAGGTAGGCATCTTTGAGCCGTTGCAGCTCAAGCTTATCTGCACGCCCCCCTTGGCTCAATTCACTTTCTCGCGCACCTAGGGCCTGCCGAGCCTTATCCCTGATTACTTCAAGCCTGGATAGCTCCTCTTGTTGAATCTGTTGCAATGATTCCAGATGACTCGCCGCTTGAACCGACAGCAGCTGTTCGGCTTTCTCTGGCACTATTTTTTCCACATCGCTAGGCTCACGCGCAATACCAAGACCATCGAGAACCATGCGTTTTATTAGATCCAGAAAGTCCTGCTGATCACCTCGCACATAGTCGGCAATACTTGTTCGAAATGACCCCACGTTCATCGCCCCTCGTGAGAGTTCAACACCGTGACGACGAGCAAGATGCTCGGTGAACACCAGAGTCGTTCGGGTATTACCATCACGGAACGGATGACACTCCCAGAGCTCTGCCGAATGGTTCGCCAATCGCTTGGCAAACAGTTCGGGGGTTGACTGCGCGCTCTCAGCCGACAGCGCTTTATCACGCTCCAGCTGTTTGAATGCGTAATCTAGGCGCGCCTTGAGAGACTCCACCGGATGATCGGGATCGGGATAATCGATACCAACATCTTTTTTTATGCCGATGATCCTCACCTCACCGGCAAAGGCTGGATTGTGCTCACCGGCCTTGAAGTACACTTTCTCGAACAGTCTGCGATGGATCGCTTGCAGGTGTTTCTGATCAAAGTCACCGGGCAGCGGCTCTTTGATCAATTCAGCAAAGGCCGCAGTACTGAATTTCAGCTCAACCGCAGACAGCGAGGCCTGAGTTTTCAGGCCTAGCCGGTTGTAGAGTATCTCTGTTTGTGGATCGAGATAAGGATCACCCTTCCACATGGGCAGCAACGATAAGCTGATCCAACTCGTCGCTACTGATCTCACCCCTTTCTCGCAGGATCATCAGCTTCTTGAAATCATCATCAGCGGTGGCACCACCCAACTCACCAAAGGCAATAGAGGATTCCACCAGTTCGGTCATATCCTTTGCCAAGTCAATCTCAGAGAGCATCAACTGAACGCGTGCTTGAAGTGCTGTCAGATCATCCTGCTCAAGTTTGCTTGCTGCAATAGCCATCGTTATCTCCGGTGGTGGAATGAACAACGTGTGCGAATATGCCCAAGCCAATTCGTGCACGTTGTTCCTTGTACCAACTGAATCTGATGATGCTCAGCAACGCCAATGAAAAGCGCCGCTCAAACCTCATAAACTCACACCCTTATTATACTAAATATGACGTAAATCATGGCGTTATTGTCCACTATCTCACCTACCGCCCTAGACCTCTATCACGTGATTGTGCACGCTCAATCGACTTCTCGGTACGAGCCAGATCAGACTTCACGGCCGTTCGCGCAGAGGGATCGATCGCCTGCTTGACAGCCTCTGGAGCGCGTGAAATTTGCTGAAGCACCTGGTGCAATTGCGTGCGCGTACTCTGCGCATCACGCGTATCCGAATCCAGACCAAGACTGCTCATCGTCGCACTAAGCGCCTTCCATCTCCCAACAAGCTCTGCCGCCTGATGTTGAGCTTTCGCAGCTGTCGTCACAGCCGCTGCCTGTGGCAAGCGCTCAGCGGCCTCTTTTTTGGCAGCAAACTCTCGGTATTCCTTGCCATCCTGTTGCTCCTGCTCCAGTCGCCGCATCGCTCGTTGACTGTTGTGATGCTCAACCTGAAGCGTTTTGAGGGTTTCCTGCCAGGCTGCTTCCTTCGCCTTACCACCGAACAGCACCCGACCCGGATGACTCTTCTCGTGCGCCTCGAGCGCCATCTTCGCCGCATCATTGAGCGCCCGAGCCGATTGCCGTTCACGCTCATACTCACGAGCCTGATCATTGAGCACACGATTTTCCTCTCCATCCAGAAGCCGTTGAGCTTCATCGACATCCAGTGTTGGGCTTTGCACTGCGGTAGCTTCTGCCATATCAGGACCCTCCTGTGAAATCTCGTTAGCGGCGCCTCGTTGCTCGACAGCGGTAAAATTCAGCGGATCAACTGATACGCTATCCAGCTCCAGCCCATGACGCTCGGCTAGCTCCAGCGCTGTCTCCTGTCGCCGAACTCGGCCAACTACATCAACAAGACTTAGCCCACACATCAGCTTCTCAGCGACATACAGATCGGTACGCTCCCGATGCCGAGAGAGCGCCACATAGCTCAGGTGTTTATCCATCGTGGCGCTGGCAACAACAAAACTACGATCCACCGTCATTCCCTGAGACTTGTGCACCGTTGCCGCATACCCGTGAGCGATATCTGAATACTCCTCATGGGTGAATCGCACAGGCTCTACCTGACCATCCAGCATCACAATCATGACGCCTCCATCATGTGATCGCACCGTGCCTAGCGATCCGTTGCTGACGCCTAACGAGCGATCGTTGCGGGTAAAGAGCACCCGATCACCAACACCAAATGCCCCCTGAATCACCTTTCCTGCCTCATCAGGCAGAATCGGCTCATAGTCCTCATTAGCAATCTGAAACTCCTGCCCCGCCAGTGTCCGGACCCGATGTTCATCACCTGACTTGCCCAGGTACACACCCTCGTCCCCTCGCTTCACACCGTAGAGTGCATCATCGGCCCCGAACCGAATCCGGTCCCCCGCTCTCAATCCGAACGGTGTCCGCACCGGCAGCATCTGCGGATTTTCCTGATCACCAAAAACCAACCCCTGCTGGACGACCCCTTGTTCGATAAGCCCCGCCCGGATCTGATCATTCAGTTGCTGGACATCCTTGTTACGATGCGCCAACACAATCTTGGAACCTGAACCCACAGCCAGATAGTCACTCACCAACTGATCAAACGCATCCCCTGCCCCATTGAACCGGTGTACGTGCCCTTCCCGCTCGTAGGCCTTGACAGCCAATGCCCCCTGACCGCGAGCCAGGTGCTCGGTGGCCTGCCTCTGCCAGGCCACCTGCTGGCGGCGAACGGTGCCAATCTCACTAAATCCATGTTGCATGGCAATGTCCCGAAAAGGACACCCAGCCTGGATCGGCTGCAGCTGCTCACCATCACCAACCAGAACAAGCTTCGCTCCAGCCCCATCGACCTGAGACAGAACCCGATCCATCAATCCGTTGTTCACCATGCCCGCCTCATCCAATACGACCACATCCCCTGCCTGCAAAGAGTCAGGGTTTTTCTCGACCTCCCACAGCCAGCTGGTGATCGTTCGCGACTCAATGCCGGACGAACCACTCAGCTCCATAGCCGCCTTTCCACCTAACGTGATGCCCGCCACGCGATGCCCACTCCCCTCGTAGGCCTCCTTCACTGCACGCAGCATGGTCGATTTCCCCGCCCCGGCCAGTCCCACCACAACACCAAGACGCCGCCCATCCAGCAACGCCTGAGCCGCATCTTTTTGCTCATCAGACAGATCATTTCGATCCAGAACAAACCGGGTAACTGACGCTTCGCTAACGACAAATGAGCGATTTTCACGATTTAGCAATTCGCTCTTTCCACGAATAGCCATCTCAGTTTCCAGCACTGCCTGGGTCGTCAAATACTCACGATCATTCGCCTGAATACCTATCAGAAGTGGCGAAGCATCCAGCTTGGTTTTGACTTGTGCGTAGACCTCGACAGAGCTGCACAGCGCATTTAGCTCTCGGTACAGATCATGTCGAGTAAAAACACTCTTACGCTCCGACACACGCTCGATAATCATTTCAGGATGAGCCAGCAAAGCCGCATCACGCGCATTGATCGCCTCCTCTCTCTGCTCCTGACGAACAGTCTTCACGCCCTTGTCGCTCATGGCATGTGCCGGTCCTAAATGAACCTCAGCACGATACTGTCCGTCATTGTTCTTGACCATCGCATCAATGCCGTTCTCAAGAAAATACGCATTCTGAAACTCGGCCCAGCGGTGCCGCAGTTGCTCAGCATCAGCGATCTTTTTACCCCCAAAGAATTTCCCATTGCCTTCCCGATACTTATCACCAAAACGATCACCCTCCAGTGTCCGCGTGGTCCTCATGAGATGAGCATGGGGGTTGCCCTCACTGTGATAGTGCACGGCTAAATCCACAACAAGTCCTTTGGACACAAACTCCTGTTGAGCAAACGCGCGAGCAAGCTGAACGTGCTGATTCCGGCTTAATTCCACAGGTAAAGCGATCACGGTATCGATTGCCAGCTGAGCACTCATACGCCGATTGTGCTCATCCTCCCTCTTCTCGACAGCCTCCCAAAGTGTTTTCCGATCGCCAAAAGAGCTGTCCGCACCAGCGGGCAAAAGAATCTCTGAGTGCCTTACTTCATCAGCCCGGTGGGCGTAGTTGGCGACGCGCCCAATACGCTCATCGACCAAACGCTCACCAGCACGGTAGGCAGCCGCCTTTATAGCGGTGTGCCCGGCTGATCGGGACAGAATACTGGAGCGGGCGAATTCAATTGCCATGCCGTCAGGATACCCCTATCGCGCAGCGATCGCAACATTGAGGGCACCTCAATGTATATTGCGCCTTTGTCCAAAACTTGCCTAAATCAAATTTTATATGCAATACTGGCGACGGGATACGGGAGCTAAATCATGGCAACAGTAGGTTCTGAAATAGAAAAACAGAAGAAAATCATTGCTGACACCAAAAAGAAAATTGATGATCTGAAGGCTAAGGAAGCGAAACGCATACTGCGTGTTGCTGAAAAAGCAGGTTACTTCGACGTGTCGGTCACCGATGAGCAGCTTGAACTGGGAATAAGGCAAATCGTACAGACTGCAAAAGCAGCTACTTCAGAATCACCAGAGCAGAACCAGTAGTCATAAACTTGAGGTGGGCATGTCATTGTCGATGGCACGACTACAACAGAAACTAAGACGACAAGAGCTCAAGCTTGCGAGAATGAAGAGTCGGCTGAATGAGGAACGCGAACGTGATACACGCCATAAATACAGATTGGGCACGCTGATTTTTCAGCTTGAGTGGGAAAATTTAGATGACAAGATAATTGAAAAAAAACTGTCCGATGCACTGAGTCTGTTAACACAAACGGAACAAGTCACTCAGTATCGGACACTAGGTGAAGCCGAATTTCAACGGCGAGAAGATCAAGAACAAAGGATAACTACGCTGTCGACAAAAGGTTTATCCGAACAGGAACGCCTGGCACTAAATCATCGTGTAATTGAACTGGGCGGATCGATGATCAAATACAGAATGGATCAATTCTCGCGTAATGCAGTGCTAGGAGTTTTGATGTCGGTAAACGACTAACGTCTGGTGAGAGAAAACGCACGGGTAATTTCTCGCGAATACTTATAAGCACAATATTGACATGTCAAATACATGACGCCAGATAGTAACTACTGCCTGGATAATTCTAACGAATCGCTGGTTCAATCATTAAGAAACAAAAACTAGCAATCGATGTCGTTGTGAATTGCCTCTTATGGCTGATGACTCAATCGGGCCAGTATGCCTTCTAGTACGTCGAGATTATTGCGGTAATCGATGGTCAATAGTCCAGCCACTTCATCTATTTGAATGGCACTGCCTACAATTCCAGAAATTCTTTTTTCCAGCGAAAGAACGTCGGGTGATTTCGAAATTGGCTTAACTGAATGGCTTGTGCCAACCAGTTTGAGTTTTGTTTCTTTCTCCAGTTTTCGAACTGACCAGCGTTGCCTGATTGTCGCTGACGCCAAACGAGTTCTAAGATTATCGTCAGACAGCGTGAGTAATACTTTGCCATGTCCAGCTTTTAATGCACCGATCCGTAACGCATTCTTGATATCCGGGTTCAATGTCAAGAGTCTGAGCGAATGTGAGACGTAAGCGCGGCTAACACCTATTGACCTGGCAAATGCGGCCACACTCTCAAACCTTTCGCCCTGCCCTACTGACAACTGTGATTGAAACCATTCTGCCTCTGTCACTGGATCCAGCTTTTGCTGATTATCAACAATGGTTTTAGCCTCATCATCGCTTAACCCAGTCAGAACAATAATGCCGACAGTGTGTAAGCCAGCTCGTTGAATAGCCAACCACATTTCAGCGTTGGCCAGAATCTCAAATAACCCGTCTGATAGCTTCCTCGTGACTACCGGCTCGATCTGCCCGAACTTCTTGACTTGCCGTGTTAGCTCTACTGGTACTCTGGGTACAAGTCGATTCGCCCGACGAGGAGATAGGCAAAGCTGTTCAATACCAACATTCATGGTTTCACCGTGACACGTGTCACGCATAGTCTATCACTACGATCGCAATGCGACATATTCAATACGTCTAACAACAGGGCTCAGTCCGTTTCGTTTAATAAATTATTAAAAATCCAGAAAATCGAACAGACTGTTCCGATTACTACTTTAATTACTATAAATAAGTACTACCCTGTTTAGAGGAACAATATTATATTTAATAATAACAATAGGTTATCGTGCGTTTCAGTAGAGCCATACGATCAAAATATGCGGCTTTTACGATCGAAGTGCGCGGTACACACGATTTAATGATGCGGTCTAGACGACTTAAAGATGCGGTGCCTGTGGATATCTTATTTGAAAACATCGTTATTCGAGGTGGCAACCTTCAAAAATGTGTTTTCGAAAGTGCCGATAATTTAAAAATAAGTTTTAAAATCAACCACATAGGCATAAACGACCAAAAAGTGCGGTGATGACTCTGATTGCTAATACTAGTCAGTACAGGTTTAATCGGCGATCTATCCAAATTTCGTTTTGGGATATGTACATAGACGATCAAAAAATGCGGTGAAATACGCCTTTACTGTGATTTGCGGGATCGATACACCCTTAGGATCAGGGGTTTGGATCGTCCACTACCCTGAATATTGAAATCATCGAGCCACCCGACAGCGACGAGCTCTTTACAGGCAGCTGAGAACTTACCCTTCATATGCTCACGACGACCATCAAACCCAACTGTCACAGCTAGCTTCTGCAGTTCAATTGCAAAATCAGGGCGTTGTCCAGATAAATAGCGGTGCACAGCTTTTCCTAGCCCTGAAAGCTCCAACCGTACATTCCAGTCGATGTACGTATAGGAATGGCGCAACCAGTGAGCCATGATCGGGGGGAATATCACGTCAACCAATCCGTGTCGGTCGTAGACCAACCACTGGACTTTGATCAAGTCGAATGCGCCACCTACCCTGCCCCCATCAGCCATAATTTTATCGAGTTCAATTTTCGACCCATTCAGTCGTTTGATGCTAGCCAGTGTGTTCTTAAAGTTTGTGCCTGAGTCAGTCAGCCCTAGTTCCCTGTTTATCTGATCTAGCGTGCAGACAACGCGGTGTACTTCGGCAGTACCGGATTTAGATTCGTATATGTCACGGACATTTGTTGGCAGGTGCGTTTGAGGCCCCTTAAGCGCCCGGTCTCGCAACCGCATCAATGCAATTAAAGTGTCCTCATCTCGAATGGTTAATGGAGGCCCAAGCCGACGACCCTTTCCATAGGGCGTATCAAAACAGACAGCGTTGTCTAGATCTTGTATCGACTGTTGTTTCTTACGCTGGCTAGGCCGGAAAATCGGTAGACGAGTCAGGCTAGTAGGAAATTCATTCTGTGCAGCAATAGGAACGGATTCGAAAACACCCTGAGTATCGAAATTCATCAGGTCCTTGGCGGCTGTTCTGAGTCTGGCCTCAAGTGGCAACGACCGCTGCACGGTCAGTGGTTCGATATCAGTTTCGTGCACGGAGTCTGTGCTGGGCGGCTCGGGGTGTTCAACTTGCAATTTAGCCTGTGCATCGCGTTCTGCTGACTTGGCCATCGCGCTGTTCGCCGTGTCCCATAGTTTCGCCAACATGGGGTTATCAGGGCGGTCGCTTTTCAAGAAAGCACGGCCGTGTTCCTCTGTTATATCGCCTGCTTTCACAGCCCCATCCCCGTATAAATAGTACTTGGTTGGCTATTTTAGACGTTATTTCGCAAATAATGCAAACTAGTCTATATATTATGGAATGATTCGAACTAAAGGATTCACCATGGCAGATCAAAATCCAGAAACAACACCGACTGTGAGAAACAGTATTACGTTGGAGGCCATTGGCCGAATTGCTGATGAGAGTGAAAACATAATCGCTCGATTGCAAAACAATCCTATCGACGAAGAGGCCCATCTAACGGCAACCGGTAGAGGCTACACCATTACTGAAGCTGCTCGGATGATAGGCAAAACGGCAGAAAGTATACGTAAAGCAGAAAAACAGGGGAAGTTGGAGCCGCCCGCCAAGCGGGAGAACGGCCGTCGTGAACCCTATACTTTGCACCAAGTAAACGCTATGCGCGAATACTGGGACTGCAGACCTGGACGAGTCACTGGTGATGACCCGATTCGATTCTCGTTTCAAAACTTTAAAGGTGGAGTCGGTAAAACGACATTGGCCTGTCACTGTGCTCAGTACCTTGCTAGATCAGGCTACAGAGTGCTACTGGTTGATTGTGACAGCCAGGGGTCATCCACAATTACTTTCGGCTATCACCCTGATGCTGATATCGACGGCGACGAGACGCTTTTGCCTTACCTGACTGGTGAGAAAGAATCATTGCATTACGCAGTTCGTGGTACTCACTGGGACGGGCTGGATCTCATACCAGCCAATCTGGATTTGTATTCAGCGGAGTATTACCTCGCGGCGATGGGACGTGATGGGGGAGGCGACTGGATCAGTAGATTGGATGATGGTCTCGGTACCGTCGAAGATGACTATGATGTTGTGCTAATCGATCCACCGCCAGCGCTGGGGATGATTTCCTTGAGTGTGTTGAGAGCCTTGGATGGGCTGATTGTTCCGACACCACCCGCTATGTATGATTTTCATTCCACAGGTTCGTTTTTCAGAATGCTCGAAGAGGTGATGGAAACAGTTGGAAACCATCTGGGCGAACCCGTCGAGTTAGACTTCGTAAAGATATTAATTTCAAAGCACATTTCTGGGCGGCAAGCTCATGAGTTTGTTTCCAGTCTCATGGTTGAGTCATATGGAAACAACGTACTGCAAAATCCCTTCGTTCAATCTGCCGAGATTGACAATGCCAGCAGTGCGTGGAAAACAGTTTACGACTTGGATGGCCCAACAGCTTCACGACAGACCTACAAACGCTGTGTTGAATCTCTTGACTCAGTTTTTGAGGAAGTTCGTGAGTTAATCGATGCTGTGTGGCAATCGAGACGCAGCGAGCGAAAGCTATCTCTGACGATGCCGGTTAAAACTGATAAAAGTAGAACTGAAGTGGCTTGACATTGTAAATTTACAATTTCCTATATCATTGATATGTAAGGATATAATATGAGAACGAAGACTAAAAATCGATTTGATACTCTTAAGGAAAAGGCGCTTGGTAATAGCGAAGAAACAACTGTCGCGAAGACCTCAAAGCGGCCGTCAGTGCTTGGTAAGCGTCAAGAAGCAGTAGCTGCTGTGGCTTCAGGCAAAGTAAAGACGATCAAGATATTTGAGCATGATCCACAACGGATAAGGCCATGGTCGGGACATAACCGGCATTACGATGTGCTGTCCAAGGAGCGATGTTCAGATCTTATAGAGGGCTTTCGCCGAGCCGGTCAGCAGTTTCCAGCCATTGTACGGACAGTTTCTGATTCCGATGAATACGATTTCGAATTCATTTGCGGAGCCAGGCGGCATTGGACGGCGGCATATCTGAAGCGGGATCTAGTAATAGAGGTGCGAAATATCGATGATAGAGCGGCATTTTTATTGCAGGATATTGAAAATCGCGACCGGGAAGACATCAGTGATTATGAGCGGGCATCTGACTATGCAAAAGCGTTACCCGTGTATTTCGAAGGTAAGAAATCGCATATGGCAGAACAGTTGCAAATCGATAGCGGTAATTTCAATCGTTTATTGGCCCTCGTGGATTTGCCGTCAGAGATAGTCGATGCATACGCCGATATACGAGATCTCGTAGTGCATCATGGCAACCAGTACGCCAAGTATCTTAAGGAGCCATCTTCGAAAAAACGGGTGCTGTCAGCGGCGAAAAAACTGAAAGGGCAGGGCGCATCAGGTAAAGAGGTAGTGGCGGCTTTGCGCAAGGCGGCAAGAGAAGGGATGTCGGTGGATGCTACTAGTAGCCAAAAAAATCAATCTACTAACGGAAGCCTATCGATCACCCGTGGGAAGAGGGGGCAGTTCACGGTGAGTTTTACTGTTCCTTCTAAGGATAGAGCGCAAGGGATAGAAGCAATACGATCGGATTTACAAGACATGATCGACTCTCTTGCTGAAGAAGCAGATGCTTCACGACCAAAAAGTGCGGACGCGGATGTAACGTCCTGAGAATCTTTGCTGCGTAGTAGTTTAAGCAGCAACTCTAGTACTCTGGGACGTGGGTTGGTGCTCAAACCTGCGTATGATTGAGCGCCGGCATAGCTAACGCAACACAGCTTTAGCGTGAATGAGCTTCCCTACGTGTTGTTGTCAGGGCGAGTGTTTTTTCCTCGCCAACAGTTCTTTCAAGGCCTCTTGTAGTTGAATTGTTAGTGTTTCGTTTTTCTCGACAGACATCGCTGTCAATTTTAGTCTTTCGGAGCACACCTCGTGTGCCTGTTTTTCAGCGTTGAGTTCAGTGTTTCGAACGCTGAGTTGAGCGCTGAAGTCTGATGCTGATTGCCGCATGTCCTCCAGCTGACTTAAGGTGGCTTTACGAGATTCATCTGACTGCTCGAGCTGGTTCTGCAGTTCCTGTTGTCTCAGCTCCTGTGCGTCGATCAGTTGGTTACGCTCCTCAAGTCGCGTAGATAGCCCTGCGCACTGTTCCGTCGTGATGGCTAGTGTTGTTTGCGACTCGCTGAGCGCTTGTTTCACGCTGTCGAACTCTTTTTGAACCTGATCCATGGCCGTTTTATTTGTAGTCCGGATCTGTTCCAGAGTCTGCTCCAGCACATCAACCTGTCGAGTCTTGGTCGCTAGCTGTCGAGTCGCGTCCTCCAGCGATGGTGTGAGCGTTGCCACCGATTCCCGACTTGCTTGAAGGTCGGCCTCGATCTGAACGAGCTTTTCATCCTTGATCGTGAGTGCTTTGCGCTGCTCGGCAACCGTTGCCTCGGCAGTCGTCGCCCGGTGCTCCAACAGGGCCGTGTCCTGCAGCCGTTTCTCCATGGTGGTTTCCGCAATGCGGATCCGTTGATCCGCCTCGGCCTGGAGCTCGTCGACTCGATCGTCAGCGATCTGTGCTGCCTCAAGGTTTAACTGTGAGACGAGCTGGGTCACGGTGATCAAGAGTTTTTCGTCCAGTGATCCCTGTTCGGGCGCGATGGTCAGCTCGCTACGTTGCTCTGCGATACGACGGCGATAGGCGGATAACGTCGAATTGCTGCCGGTGCCCAGGTAGCGTCGAATCTGGCGTTGTGAGGGTGGCTCTCCTTTGGGGCCAGTCAATTCTTGATAGGCAGCCTCGTACTGCTCGAAGGTCAGGCCGGGGCGGCCGGGTGTGCCGCTTGTAGAAGTGGCCATAGGTGTCTACTGTTAGATGAGATTAATGTACTTAGTATATTAACGTATATAGTAACGTAACAAATAAATGTACAATAACTAAATAAATTTACTTCCACAAATGCCGTTTGTCAGAAGTAATAAACTATTGATCTGGTATGATCAGTGTATGGACACAGATTTGACATCGCCCGAGGGCACCGATATCGCGCTGCGCCGCGAGGAGGCAATGGAGGCTGCCCGTCGTTACGCACACCACAGTCGTGCCGAAAGCACGTGGCGCACGTA
>Ga0209187_1000308_pt1 | contig 98075 bp, 77 predicted proteins | sample BantaG_FD_187430 | JGI IMG/M metagenome (GOLD analysis project Ga0209187, IMG submission 187430) | Marine algal microbial communities from Bantry Bay, Ireland - BantryBay_4 metaG (SPAdes) (version 2) | ecosystem: Host-associated > Algae > Red algae > Unclassified | place: Bantry Bay, Ireland...
TGTATTTTTGAACTATACAAAGAACGCACGGAAACTGATAGCAGGGCTACCAAGTTGAGTACGAGATGCAGTATAGTACAAAAAGACATGTTCAAAAAGTATAGTTATTTATTTTACAGTGTACTAAGGGATAGATGATAAATAAATGTCTGATTTTCAGCAAAGAGATTTTTAAAATACAAGCGGTTCTCCGCCAGGACAGAAAACAGGCCTGGGCCGACACTCGGTAGTAGCGTTATTGAGAAGGAACTTATTATCAGAAGCATGGTATTTGTACTGTTGTGTGTAATTACAAAAAAATATGTTTGAAAGAATAATAAAATACCAAAATGAATCTGAACGAAATTTTGAAAAAACAAAAAGTTTTAAGAATACGCTGAATTACATCTTTGCGTTCATTCTTTTTATATTATCAACCCTTTTTGCTGGCTTAACTCTTCCTTTAAGATTTGTATACAAGAAGTTGTTTAGAGGGAATACTGAATCAAAAATTATACACCTTAACGAAAAAAACATAGATTCAGTTTTGAAAAAGGAAAAATTAATTCTAATAGATTTTTGGGCTGAATGGTGCGGTCCTTGTATAATGATGAATTCTACAATAGGGAAATTTGCAGCTGAATCAACAGATATACGAATTGCTAAAGTTAACGCTGGTGAAAATAAAAAATTAACAGATAGATTTCGAATAAAAGGTTTACCACAATTTATTCTAGTTAAAAATGGAATAGAAATAAAAAGATATGCAGGATCAATGACAGTCTTAGATTTGAATAAATTTTGTGATGAAAATAATTAAAAAACCACACACAATAAAGTACACACTTCGATATTCCTGAATGAGTTTTGGCGGTTAAGATAAATTAGTGGTCATCTGCAAAGGCGGCTGTTTTATGTTATTGGTCGCAATAAAAAATAAACATAAAATGGCAAATATAAGAAAAATTGGAATTATAGGAATAGGACCCAGAGGTGGGTATGCTTTAGAAAGATTGATTTTAGAGTTATCGAGGAAAAATAGCCTTTCCACTATTCATTTGTCACTCTTTGAAGCGACAGGAAATTTTGGTAATGGACAAGTTTATAGTTTAGATCAAAATTTGTCGAATTGGATAAATATTACAGAGAGGATATTAGAATTGGATGAACGGAAAGAAATACAAACCAACAACTTAAAGATCGCCTCATTTCCTTCTTATCACGATTGGGTTGATAAAGATTTTGATGCAATTTCAAATGATGCGATAGATACTTATCCGCCTCGTAAACAGATAGGAGAATATTTATCACAAAGATTTCAATCACTTGTTAAACCATTAATTCAATCTAACATAGTTACTCTATACAAAGAGTTAGTCAAAGAGGTGAAATTACTAGATAATGGTAAAATTCAAATCACCAGCAATGTAAAAGCCTATGAGGAGTTCGACGAAGTATTATTGACCATTGGTCACCAAACCACAGAACTATCTCAACAAATATCGGATTGGGATAAATTCGCCATTGATAAAAAGAATATAAATCTATTCAAATCACCTTATCCTGTTGCTGATTATTTACATCATAAAAATTTAAACAACCAAAGCATTATTGGCATTCGAGGATTTGGTTTAGCAATGATAGATACAGTAAGAGCAATAGCTGAAAAATTTGGCAGTTTTATTGTATTAGACGAGAAAACACAATCATTTACTTATCAGACTGAGAAAGAAACACCTATACTTTTTCCATTTTCGCTTGACGGACTACCGCCTTCACCTAAACCGTTAAATGTAAAAATAGATAAATGGTTTAAACCACCTGAAGCATCCATTTTGATATTTGAAAAACAAATTGGAAATAAAAAAAATCAAGAAGAAGCCGACAGTCCTCGTTTTTTAATTGAAGCCTTTGCACCTATTGCAGCAGATATTTATTTGCAAATAGCTAATACTATTAATCCTCAAAATTTATCAAAAGCAGCCATTGAAGAAATAATTGTGAAATGGTTGGAAGATCAAAAATTTGAACATTCACTTATTATTCCAAGGCAACAATCTGCAGAAAAAAGTATGGCAAGTTTTGTAGAAATGGCTATTGGAAAAACAGCAATAAGTTTAGACTATTGTATTGGTCAGGTGTGGCGACATTGCCAACCTTCTATTTATAAAAAGTTATCTTTTAGTGAATGCTCAGATAAGGTTTTTTCAGAAATAATTGAGTTGGATGAATCAACAAAAAGATATTCTTACGGGCCTCCTGTAGCAAGTATTCAACAATTATTGGCTTTAGTACAAGCAGGTATTTTGAACTTAGATATGGTCAATGACCCCAATATCGAATTGACAAAAGAAGGTTGGCAATTTCAACGATCAGGAAAATCAATTACGGCAACCATTATGATTGATTCGGTTTTAGATGCTCCCCAAATTAAATCTGTCAGTTCACCCGTTGTTACAAATATGCTCGATGATAATTTGATAAAAGCTGTTCATGATAATTTAGGTGTTGAGACAAATGATTATGGTTACTTAATTTCAAGAGATACCGATAAAAAAATTCCCATAGCACTGCTTGGAAGATTGGCAAAAGGTACTATCATTGGTGTAGATGCCATTTTAGAATGTTTTGGTTCACGCCCGCTACAATGGGCAAAACAAGCATCTGCCAATCATATTAATTGGTTGAACAAAAATTAAAACTTTAAAAAATGGAAAAAAAGTTACCAATTATTTTGTTTTCTCTACCAAACCAGCCTGATTTTACTATGGTTTCAGGAGAAAGTGTGGAGGTTGACAAAATTGACGACAATTTTGAAGGCTTTGTTTTTCATCCTTTTAAAATCACAGAGGATAGCAAACCGCTTTTTATTAAAAAAAGCATTTGCGAACAAGTTTCCATTTTTGATTTAAATAAATTTTCTGAAAGGTTTGCATCCTTACCTGATATAGAAAAAATGCCTTATTGTTCTGACAGAATAGACTTTGTAAAGTTGGTTCTAACAATGCAAAATGAATTGCATTTGAAAGGTGTTGTAAAAACAGTTGCTTCCAGAATAAAAACAGTAGAAACTCCTCAAAAAATTAACCTTGTTGATCTTTTGAAAAATTTGAAAGAAAACCATCCACGGCATTTTAATTATTTATTATTTTATCCTAATAATTTTATGTGGATTGGCTCTAGCCCTGAGTTGTTGATAGAACAAAAAGACGATCAAATCAAAACGGTTTCTTTGGCTGGAACTAAAAAGGCGAATGCCAACCAAGAATGGACGGCAAAAGAAATAAACGAGCAAAACATTGTTACAGAATACATAAAAAATAAGTTGGAATCAGTTGGTGCTTTTAATATTGATGCTGGAAATTTAGATAGCGTAAATGCAGGTAGTATTGAGCATTTAAAAACAGTTTTTACAGCAAATATCAAAGAGGTAAATCCATTTGAAATTGCACAAAAATTGCATCCAACCCCTGCTGTTGGCGGTTTTCCCAAAGCTGGTGGAGTAGGGATTATTAATTTGTGTGAAACACATGATCGCTCTTATTACACTGGTTTTTTAGGAATGATCGAAAAAAAACAGACCAATTTATACGTTAGTATAAGATGTGCTCAAATATTTAAGCAACAAATATTGGTGTATTTAGGTGCTGGAATTACAGCCGATTCTGACCCAGAAAAAGAGTGGGTAGAAACAGAAAATAAAGCCAGCAGTCTGTTAACAGCAATTAATACAATTGCGGAGGAAGTTACTCCTACTCACAATTTATTTTAACCTCAACACGACGGTTTTGGTTTCTATCTTTTGTAACTCTATCAGTAATAATTGGCTGGTCGCCTCCAAAGGCTTGTGTTTTAATTCTACGTTTTTTAATGCCATTTTCAACTAAATATTCCTTTACCGTTTTAACACGATCTGTTGATAATTTATAAAGATATTCCTTATTATTACTTAAAAAATCAGTATGCCCATAAAGCTCAATATCAATTGCTGGATTGGTTTCAAGGTAGGTAACCAAAATGCTTAAATAGTCATTTGCTTTGGCATGTGAAATGAATTTTGCTGTATTTTTTATAAAAAATAAATCAGATAATTCGTAGGTTTCCCCACACACAATATCCTCTAAATTCACCAAAGATTGTTTTTTTCTACTAAATTTAGATGGGACTTTTTCTACAGGCTCTTCTTTTGTAGCTACAGGTGGTTCTGGAGTATTAGGAGTTGATGGCACCTCTTTTTTCTGTAAATTTTGTGCAAGATCAGCTACATCTAATCTGCCTTCTCTTACATTTTTTAGTTTTTCTAAAAAATCTTCCTCATATGTATCAGGGTAGATATCCATTTTATACAACTTACCATCATAATTACTAATCCAAATGGTACTATCATTTTGAATAGCAAGGCTATTCACCTCTTTCATTTTTAGTTCAGGACATCTAGTGCTTTTATACCAGTTGCAAAATTCCAGTTTAAAATTGAATTGCATGATACCATCATTGGTTGCAATCCACAAATTTCGTCCTTTCTCATCAATTTCAATATCATTATAGGTAATATTGTTCATTGCCACACAGCGCAAATTTTTATTAAAAGACTTCCAAGTAATTCTATCCGTACTTCTCAATACAACCAATTTCCCCTCTTTGTCTTCACCAACAGTCCAGTAAGTTCCATCCTCTATTTTTATCAACTTATTTGCTTTTCTAATATTGGGAACCTTAAACCAATTTTGTTTATTTCTAGAATACAAACCATTGTCTCTAGCCATTAGCACCAATTTTCCTTCTTCTGCAACCAATCCATTGATGCGACTTCTATCTTCAGATTTATAGCCAGCAGTGTTAAAAGCTCCTGTTTTTTTATTGTAATCAATGATTTGACCGTGTTTTGTTCCAATAAAAGTAATATTTCCAGAGGTCGTTAAGCAAGTATTGATACAAGTAGAGTCGATACTTTTACAGTATTTATGCAAAGCTATTTTTTTTAATTCGTTAGCTTTAAGGTTTTTAGTGTCTTTTAGAAGGCTAGCCAACTTTGTACCACACCAAACATTGTTATTTTCATCTAAAGTAATGGCAGGAATACTTAGTCTGTTATTACTATTTATTAATTTGTAATCATCTACTTTAAGCTCTGATGGATCGACAGTTGCACCATTTTGGTCTATAAGAACATCATTAGGAGAGTTGCCTATATATTTGATTTTCAATAGCCCACTGCTTTCTGTTCCTAAATAAACAAATGTTCCATCAGAATCCATGCAATTAATTTTTAAATCTCTTCTAGGAATTTTCCCAGAAAAAGATTGAAATCTAGCTCCAAAATCTGGTATTGGGTCAAATTTAGCACTTGGAGGTGTTTTTTGTGGATTTGTCTGAGCCTCAACAGTTAAGGAGAAGGATAATAAAATAACAAATGTAAAAAATATGTTAAATTTAAGTATTAGATTATCAGAGTTAAATGTATTATGAAACATTATCTATATTTTTTTCGTTTAATTTATTGCAATACGCGCCCACATCATTTTTCTTAATTATTTCCTCAAAGTTTTTCCCCTTCATATTTTATAATGAAATCGCAGAGCGATTTTAAAAGTATAATTGTACTTCTATGGAGAATAACATGTTTCAAAATAACTTAAAGTTAGAAAATACTGTTTTTTTTGTTGATAATAACTTAACCAATAAGAATAACATTAAAAGAGCCATTTTCAAGACTCGATTAAAAACCAATATCAAATACGCTGATTCTATCAGTGAACTTGTGGATATGTTCAAAAATAAAGAGTCTAGCTTGCCGAAATGCATCTTTCTAAACACGAATCGTACTAAGAAAGACTTCTCAGAGACGCAAAAGTTAAGTCAACAGCTGCAAAAATATTGTATTCCTTTAGTTTTGTTCAATGATTCGGAAGAAAAAAATAAATTTCGTATAAAAAACCAATTTACTTCTGGTTTCATTGACGGTCCTTTTGATACCAAAAAGATCATTGAAATGTTGTACTCTATTAGGATTTATTGGGATAACTTGTACTCTTTGTCGGCTTAAAGGGAATGTTTCAATGATACAATGCTTTAATGCTTCAATGAAATGCGAGAATGCGAGACTGTTTTAACTCAGCAAATGAAATGATAGGAGAGAACCAGAGGTGCAGAGCACCGTTCTCTAATGTGGTTTTGTATCTGTTAATGAAAACGAAAAAACCTCAATAATTTTGTAGAATAAATATTATAAAATAATTTGTAAAGCTTTTAAGAGAACGGTGCTCTGCACCTTTGGCTTGGTCATCACCATTAAGATAGTGTCAAAAATTTCACTAAATTTGAAGCAAGGGAAGCGCGGAGGATGAATGTTCCGACACTGTACCTAAATTCGCGAAAATACGCCTGATGCGAGTGGAAATGTTTTACATGGAATTTCGTTGTCGCAATGAGATTTCGCATCAATTGCGAAATGATGGGCTTGGATGAATGTAAAACATTGCAGCGGGCAGCAGGGAGACAACCAAATCGAAGAAGATCCTCGCCGTCCTTAAAAAATTGAAAGTTGAAGATTGAAAGTTGAAAGTGATGAATTCCAGTAGTGTTGCGCATTGTAGGATTCTTCCATTCAAGGATTCTTCCATTCAAGCATTCTCGCATTCTCGCATTCAAGCATTCTCGCATTCAAGCATTCTCGCATTCAAGCATTCTCGCATTCAAGCATTCAAGCATTCAAGCATTCAAGCATTCAAGCATTTTTTCCTATCTTTGCCCTTTCAAATTTCAAACAACTATGGACAAAGCTGCAGAAACTGAAACGCTCAATTTTATAGAGCAAATTATAACGGACGATTTAGAGAAAGGGAAGCACAAAACCATTCTGACTAGATTCCCACCTGAGCCAAATGGTTACCTACATATTGGACATTGCAAAGCAATTTGTATCAATTTTATGACTGCCGAGAAGTTTGGAGGCTCTACGAATCTTAGATTTGACGATACCAATCCTGTTGCTGAAAAGACAGAGTATGTAGATTCTATCAAAAAAGACATTGAATGGCTTGGTTTTAAATGGAATGAACCTGTTTTATTTACCTCTGATTATTTTGGTAAATTGCATGAGCTTGCTGTAAAATTGATAAAAGATGGCAAAGCCTATGTTGATGATTCTACTCAGGAAGAAATCAGACGCATGCGTGGCGTTCCTACAAAATCAGGAGAAGAAAGTCCTTTCAGAAATAGATCTGCGGAAGAGAATTTGGAGCTTTTTGCTGGAATGAAAAATGGTGATTTTGAGGAAGGTTCAAAAGTACTTAGGGCGAAGGTTGATATGACTTCTTCTAATATGCATATGCGTGATCCTATTATTTATAGAATACTCAAAGCGCATCATCATAGAACAGGTGATGAATGGTGCATTTATCCTATGTACGATTTCGCTCATGGTAGTTCTGATTCTATAGAAGGTATTACGCATTCCTTGTGTTCTTTAGAATTTGAAAACCACCGTCCTTTGTATGAATGGTTGAATTCAAATTTGGAAATTTTTGAGCCACAACAAATTGAGTTTGCAAGGTTAAATCTCAGTTATACCATTATGAGTAAAAGAAAACTCATAAGTTTGGTCGAAGATGAGGTCGTTGCTGGTTGGGATGATCCTCGTATGCCGACGATTTCAGGGATGAGAAGACGCGGTTATACGCCAGATGCCATTAAAAATTTCATTGATAAAGTTGGGGTGGCAAAAAGAGAAAACATCATTGATGTTTCTTTGTTGGAATTTTGTGTTCGAGAAGATTTAAATAAAAAGGCTCCAAGGGTAATGGGTGTTTTAAATCCATTGAAAGTTACCATCACCAATTATCCAGAAGGACAAGAGGAAGAATTGACAGCAATAAATAACCCTGAAGATCCGAGTGGAGCTACAAGAGAAATTCCTTTTTCTAATACTATATTTATAGAGAAAGATGATTTTATGGAAGATCCACCTAAAAAATACTTTAGACTGGCTCCTGAAAAAGTTGTGAGACTTAAAAATGCCTACATTATTCAATGCAACGAAGTGATAAAAGATGATGCTGGTGAAATTATTGAATTGAAATGTAGCTATTTTGATAATTCTAAAAGTGGAGAAGACAATAGCGGTATAAAAGTAAAAGGCGTTATTCACTGGGTTGCTGAAAAGCATGCTGTGGAGGTAGAAGTACGCAATTATGACCGTTTATTTTTAGATGAAAGTCCTGATAAAAACAAAAATGACAACGGAGAGCTAATTGATTTTCGTGAATATTTAAATCCAAATTCTAAAACGATTGGAAAGGCTTTGGTAGAACCATCTTTAAAGGATGCAAAAGTAGGAGAAACGTTTCAATTTATGCGAAAAGGCTACTATTGTGTAGATCCAGATTCGACTGATGAAAAATTGGTTTTCAACTTGACGGTTCCGATGAGAGATGGTTGGGCGAAGAAGAACAAAAAGTAAATGCAAACAACTATTTAGTTGGGCTATTTGTTTTTAGTACATATGCATAAGTAATCGTCATTTTTGACGAGGCTATTTTTTCGCTAGGCTAGGCAAAAAAATTCAACATAGCCGAGCTACGATGAAATTTTTTAACCGGTCCGCCGGTGCGGACACATAGTGGAAAAAGAGACCGCCAAAAATGTATTGATTACTTATGCTTATGTACTTTATTGTAGAAACAGGATCAATGAATACAAACAAAAAAGCTGCGTTGCATTTGGCTGAACTTTGCGTTCAGAAGGGAGTTACAGAAGTTATTTTATCTCCAGGTTCTCGTTGCGCTCCTTTGGTGATTGCCTTTAATCGTCATCCTGAAATAAAATGTTATACCATTACGGATGAAAGGTCTGCCGCTTTTTTTGCTATGGGAATCGCTCAGTTGAAGCGAAAACCTGTAGCGATTGTTTGCACTTCAGGTACAGCTACGCTTAATTATGCGCCTGCGATTGCAGAGGCATATTATCAAAATATCCCGTTATTGGTATTGACCTCAGACCGTCCACCTCAATGGATAGATCAGGGAGATATGCAGAGCATTCGCCAGGATAATGTGTTTGAAAATTACATTAAAAAAAGCTTTTCTTTACCGACCAATGAAGGTGAGGAAGATATGATTTATGTGGATAGAATCATCTGTGAAGCGATCAATCAGACGCAATTTTTAGAAGCTGGTCCTGTGCATATTAATATTCCTTTTAATGAACCACTTTATGATTTGGAAGAAATAAATGCAGAAAATGTGAAATGCATTGAATTGATTTCTACAGAGCAAAGATTGCCTGAAGCAGCTGTTTTTCAATTAAAAGAGGAGCTTGCCAAGACTAAAAAAATTATGGTTTTGTGCGGTTTGATTTCACCTAATGAAAAAATAAATGCACTTATAAATGAATTGAGTCGAAAGGAGAATGTTGCTATTTTTACAGAAACAACTTCAAATTTAAATGGTCCCAATTTAAATACACAAATTGATAAAATTATTGATGGTGTTTTGGAAGAGGAGTTAGAAAAAATACAACCAGACTTGGTCATTTCATTGGGAGGAATTGTTGTATCGAAAAAAATAAAAGTATTATTACGAAAAAATAAAAACCTAGAACATTGGCACGTAAATCCAATAGCCAAACATTGGGATACTTACAATAGTTTGACAAAATTGATACCAAGCAGTCCTGAAAAATTTTTAGAAAGCATCATCGATTTTGAGTTAAATATTGAATCAAGTTATAGACAAGATTTAATAAACATTAATACAAAAAAGAATAAAAAAGCAGAAAATCACCTCAATCAAGTTGATTTTTGCGATCTTAAAGCTTACGATTTGATTTTGAAAAATATTCCTACAAACAGCATTTTACAATTGGGAAATAGCACACCTGTTCGCTACTCAAATTTGTTTGAATACGATCAACAGCTTACATTTTACAGCAATCGTGGGGTGGGGGGAATAGATGGTTGTTTGAGCACGGCTGTCGGAATGGCAAATGAAACAGATAAATTAGTTGTTGCAATCATTGGTGACTTATCTTTGGCTTATGACAGCAATGGATTTTGGAATAATTATTTTCCGAAAAATCTAAAAATTATTTTAATAAACAACGATGGAGGAAATATTTTTAGAATTATCAAGGGACCATCTTCAATAGACGAGTTGGGAGACTTTTTTGAAACAAAGAATAATATTTCTTTTGAAAATTTAGCTGCTACTTACAATATTGGCTATGAAAAATGTGAAGATGAAAAGGAATTAAAAGAATGCTTAAATACGTTTTTTGATATTAATAAAAATAAAACGCAATTGTTGGAAATTAAAACGCCTGGAATAAATTCAGCAGAAGTGCTGAGGAATTATTTTAGTGAATTGAAATTAACCGAAAAAACCTAGTAGTTATTTATAAGTATTTTACTTATCAAGTGTTTAGGGAATTGTTTGGAGTTGTTGTTAAAAATTAGTATATTGTTAAAAATTAAATTATGACAGTTATTATCAAAAAATACACAGATAAAGAAAGTATTCGCAAGCTGATTAGTAAATTGCAAAAGAGAACCAAGTTTGATGCTCATAAGTTTTGTGGCGTTCTTAAATTGAGACAATCGCCATTAGAAATTCAAAAAAAGATGAGAGATGAGTGGTAATTAAAAAGCTAGTTTATTTTGCTTAAAATTTAAATTAGAAAATTTATAATAGTGAAAGAAAACAATAAAATAAAAAATTGGCTGAGTGCATTTAGATTGCGCACATTGCCACTGTCATTGTCTTGTATACTCTTGGGAAGTTTCCTTGCTTATTCAAACAAGCCATTCAGTTTATTGGTTTTGATCCTTGCAATTCTGACAACCTTATTCCTACAAATACTTTCCAACCTCGCCAACGATTACGGCGACAGCGAAAAAGGAACCGACAATGAAACTAGAATCGGACCAGAACGAGCGATACAAAGCGGAAGTATTTCTTTTGCACAAATGAAAAAAGCCATTTATATTTTTGGGACATTGTCATTGGTTTCAGGAATCAGTTTGATCTATTTTGGTATGTCGGGTTTGACGCTTCAATACTATATAGGATTTTTTGTTTTGGGTTTATTAGCGATTTGGGCAGCAGTGAAATATACGGTTGGAGAAAATGCTTACGGCTATCGAGGACTTGGAGATGTGTTTGTCTTTCTCTTTTTTGGATTGACGGGCGTTATGGGAACTTATTTTATGCATACTCACCGTTTTGATTTAGATGTATTATTACCAGCAAGTGCAGTTGGGTTTTTGTCCGTTGGCGTATTGAACTTAAACAATATGCGAGACAGGATTTCAGATCAAGCATCAGGGAAAAATACTTTGGCTGTCAAGTTTGGATTTAAGGGTTCAAAAGTTTACCATACAATCATACTTTCTGCTGCGCTTATATCTATCTGTTTGTTTACAATGATGAATTATCATTCGCCCTTGCAATTATTATTTTTAATCGCTTTTCCACTAATCATTCACAATATGATTTCCGTCATAAAAATAGCAGAGCCAAAACAGTATGATCCCTTGTTGAAAAAATTAGCGATGAGTACTTTATTGTTTGTTTTGACGTTTGGGATCGGGTTGGTGGTTGTAAGTGGTTGATGTTTAATTATTTATGATGGATGTTTGTTAATATGATATAGTTTCGTTAAATTGTAGACTGATTTTGTACAATAAAGTTTAACCTATGACAAAGTAAAGCGAAAAGAATAACTTGAACCAATTTATCATCATTTTTTTCTGATTTCCGTCGTTAAAAAAGTAAACCGTAGCCCTGCTATGCTTGACTTTTTTGCCTAGTAAATCAAAAAAATCTAATAACAAATTTTGGCTCAACTTATTTTTTTCACTTTACAAGAAGATTGATAGTAAAAAATATAAATTAATAGAAGAGATTACAGGGATTACCTCAGAGAGTGAAATTGAGGAGATACAGCGTTATGTAAAATTGCTTAGACTGAAATCAAAGCATGGTGATATTTTTAATGGGATAAGAGAGTCGGTTAGTATTGAAGAAATGAAAAAAGAGCAAAACTATCAGCCAATGAGTAAAGAAGAGTTTTATAGACTTGTTGATGAGATAAACATCACGGAACCTCTTGATGATTTGCTTAAAATGCTTGATTGATGAATTATTTTTTTGATACCAATATAATTTTAAACTACTTGCGAAGATCAAAATTGAGTGAGTTTATTAACAGTAAGTATGACCCATTGGAACATCCAAATACAACTTTGATTTCTGTTGTTTCAGTTGGTGAAATTAAATCTATTGCAACTCGAAATAATTGGGGAATAAAAAAAATGGAGAATGCTTAATGAATTATTGACACATAAATTTGTGGTAGTTGATATTAATACCACAGAAATTATTGATAGATATGCAGAGATAGATGCCTTTAGTCAAGGGAAATTGACAAGAGGAAATTCAAGTTTTTCATCTAGAAATATGGGTAAAAACGATCTATGGATTGCAGCAACAGTTTCAATTTTAAAAGTTCCATTATTAACAACTGATAAAGATTTTGATCATCTTAATAATGAGTATATATCTTTAGATAGCATTGATTTACAATAGTTTTGTAAGTTTTTCAAATAATTAGGCGAAACTAAGATTATGCTTTTGTAAGAAGGAAGTGCTAAGGATGAACTTGACGACAGTGTAAAAACATTAAAGAACTTATTAAAGATGCTAAACCTAACCCACCTCCGCCACGACCTAATCTTCAAAAAACCCAGTGGAACCTCGCGGGGAGTCTTGAAAACCAAGACGAGTTTTTTTATAAAAATATTTGAGAGTAGCAATCCCTCTGTTTTTGGTTTGGGTGAATGCAGTCTTATTCAGGGGTTGAGTATTGATCCTTTTAAATTATTGCCAGAGAAACTGAATTATTTAAAGAATGATACGGATGATGCTTTGAGAAATTATCAGCAAAAATTTAAGGATTTTCCTGCTTTGGTTTTTGCGATAGAGATGGCAATGATGGATTTGTCTAATGGAGGGAAACGATGTTTGTTTGACAATGATTTTTCTGCTGGTAAGGATAATATTCTTATAAATGGTCTGGTTTGGATGGGTGATTATGATTTTATGAATGCACAAATTCAAGAAAAGATCAAAACAGGTTTTAATTGCATTAAACTAAAAATTGGAGCAATAAATTTTGAGGAAGAAATTGCATTAATTAAAAAAATAAGAGGGGAGTTTTCTGAAAGTGACATTCAAATAAGAGTGGATGCAAATGGAGCTTTTAAGCCTGAAACAGCTTTGGAAAAACTGCAAAGATTGGCAGATTTGAAAATCCATTCAATAGAGCAGCCTATCAAACAAAAACAATGGTCTGAGATGGCAAAATTGTGCGAAATTACGCCTTTGCCCATCGCTTTGGACGAAGAATTAATTGGTGTGCATTCATTTGAGGAGCGATCTAAAATGATAGAAACGATAAAACCTCACTACATTATTTTGAAGCCAAGTTTGGTTGGTGGAATTGAAAGTTCGGAGGAGTGGATTGGTATTGCGGAGAAAAATGATATTGGTTTTTGGATAACATCAGCTTTGGAAAGCAATATTGGATTAAATGCAATTGCACAATGGACTTATGATATTGTGCAAAAAAAGCCTGGTAGAAAAATGTATCAAGGTTTGGGAACTGGAAAATTATTTACGAATAATATTGACAGTCCGTTAGAAATTGTGGAGGGACATTTAATTTATAAAAATGATATTTCTTGGGATTTAAATACGTTGAATTTTGAATGATTGGAAAAAATACAATCAACTGAAAATTGACGGTGAAATTTATACCAGAGAGGATTTGTTGGTAAAAGCTGGAGAATACCTTCGTGATAATATGCAATGTGGAGACAGAGAAAAAGACAAGGCATGCCTTGTCTCTGCGTCGCAGAATACGACAAACCTCTATTTAATTTCATTCTGGAATTTTATAAAAGATTGGTTAGATTTAAACTCGGAATCTATTCATCAAAAAACCTCTGGTTCAACAGGAACACCAAAAAACATTTCACTAAAAAAACAATTTATGGTCAATAGTGCAAAGAAAACAATTGATTTTTTTAAGCTCAAAAAAGATCAGAATGCATTGCTTTGCCTTTCGACTGATTTTGTGGGAGGAAAAATGATGATCGTGCGTTCATTTGTGGCAGGATTGAATTTAATTTTAACAGAACCAAAATCAAATCCATTAAAGTACTTTGTTTCAGAAAGTAAATTTATCCATTTTTGTGCAATGGTACCCTCACAATTGTATGCAACGATTGACGATCCAAATTTTAGTAAAATAAAAAAACTCATCATTGGAGGTGCGCCAATAAGAGGTGATTTTATTCCAAAGTTGAAAGACTTTTCTTGCCAGATATTTGCTACTTACGGAATGACAGAAACGGTTAGTCACATTGCTTTAAAACAACTAAATCAGAACCAAACTCCAGCTTATTTTGAGGTATTGCCTAACGTTACTATTGATTTAGACGACCGATCTTGTTTGAGGATTAATGCACCTTCTGTTTGTGAGGAAATTATTCAAACAAACGATATTGTAAAGATCAATGATGAAACAAAATTTGAATGGTTGGGACGTTATGACAATGTTATAAATTCTGGCGGATATAAAATTCAAGTTGAATCATTAGAAGAAAAAATTTCACAAATATTAAAGTGTCAAATTTATTTGAGTTCTAAAAAGGATGACAAATTCGGTGAGCGACTCGTTTTGGTTTTAGATGAGAATGCACAAAAAATCACCAAAGAAATTGACATGATTAACGTATTGAAAGATCAACTAAATAAATATCAAATTCCTAAAAGTACTTTGTATTGCAAATCTTATCCTTTGTCTGAGAATGGTAAAATTAAGAGGAAGGTTTTGAGGGAGATTGTTGGGGAGTAAGAGTATGTTGATCTGAGACTTAGTGTAAGGCTATGGGATGATTTCGTTTTTTATCTTGATTTTTATCTTATAATATGTATATTTGTAGACGCAAAATAGTTGCCCTATCAAGTTTTCAACGTTTATGTAATTTGCTTTGTATCACTAAAAAATCGTAAAAGTATTACTCGATATAAAAGATGAAAAAGCTGACTTTATTATGGAATTGCTTCAAAATTTCAAGTATGTCAAGGTCAAGCATTTAACTCCCTATAAGTATGAAGTGTTAGAAGGAATTAAAGATGCAGTAGAAGTTTCTGTCATTTGCAATTGTAGTCGTCCATTGAATTTTTTATCATGTTTGAGTCCACTCCAGAAAGATAAAAAATCAAAAATGTTTTTTAGAAGTGTATCGGAAAATGTCGAATCGGACTGGCGCACCAGCTTAAATCGGGAAGCTATTCTTTGACCATTACTTAGTCAAAAAAGTCTATTACCGCTTCGGAACTCAAGACGCTGATCCAGACTTTTAACTGTTCAAGGTTTTCAGTCGGTTCCCAGGACAAGAAAAAATAACCGTCTATTTGAGCATTATTAGCCGCCAATACACACCAGCCACGAAATGTGTTAAGCTCACCATAGGGCATAATGACATCTGTACGACTGGGGCTTATATTTGATATAAGACCTTGTTGGTTCATCGCAAAATCAAAACTAAAATCATTGGTCTCTGACTCGTTTTTTGCGTCATCAGTAAAATGTCGAACGCTATTATCAGGATAAAATTTAAACACATGCTCATAGGGGGCTTGATCGTCATTACCTCTGAGCTGCCTAAACTCCAGATTAAAGTCTTGGCGGTCTGTAGTGTGGGCATCAGGGATTTGAGTGGCTGCATCAATCGCTTCGCATACAATGTCTGCATTACATGTCATCAAATAAACATCATTCGTTTTTGCGATAGAGTTTTTCCCCAAATGATAAAACAACATGGAAACTTGTGCATGCTTGTTCCATACACCTGCAAAGTCCTCTTTATAGTCTGTCTGAATATCTAGAATATCAAGCTCATCGTGGCTGATGATTTTTGCTTCTCGAAACCCTTTGTCTTTTGAAATTTTTTGAGCCTCCGCTTGCAACTGCTTTATTGCGTCACCTCGATGTTTCTCGCCAGTTTCGTGATGGGTATATTGAAGATAAAAAACAGTGTCTGTGATATTTATTTTTTTAACGCCGTACTCATCGTGGGTCGTTTTAGACTGACTGCAAGACGTGGTAAACAGGATTCCGCAACTGGCGACAAGTAAAATAAGAGTGTATATTTTTAACATAGAGCTTCTATAATTAATTCAATTAAGGGACTTATGATATTAATAAGCGTCTGATTTTAACCAAAGAGATTTATCATCTGTCCCTAAGTACAATGTGACAAAGATATGCAAAAAATATCGGTCGATAATGGGGGTTTGCTAATGCGGAAAAAATAGCCTTGTAAAAGGTCAATCGGAATACTTTTGGAAGTGTTTTGGTAGAATTGCTTTCGCTTGAACTTGTTTGGGAACCTGTGTTTCTATTTAGTTTGTCCTCTTTAAATACTCTTGCTCCTTCCATTCTCCAATTTTTCTTGTAATTTTTAAAATCGCAGTAATCACCAAAGTCAAATTTATTACTATACAATTGTACAATCGCTTTGTCTAGGTTTTTTATAACAGGAATTACTTCCCAATTTACATTAGAATGTGTGATTTTTAATTTTAATAAAATACCAATATCTGTGTAACTAAAACGGGATTGTCTTTCAGAGTCAAAGACGAAATTTCCCAAAGAATAGAATATTTTTGTACCATTTATTTCTTCCATTCCCTGAATGACATGAGGATGATGACAAATGATAAAATCAATAGATGAATCACATAAGGATTTTAAGAATTTCCTTTTTTGTGGTAAAGGATATTGAACAAACTCTCCGTCGCCATGATAGTTGAAAATGACAAATTGATGTTCCCTTTTTAAGGCTTTAGCTTTTTTTAAAATTTCATTAGGATTAGAAAAATTACTAACTCCAGCTTTGTCTTTTTTTGCAGCAAATGCATCTTTATAGGAACTTGAAAAAATACCAATACTCAAATCATTTTTTTTGAGAACCAATTCTTTCTTTGCTTCTTGCTCATTCATTCCAGCTCCCAAATAATAACCATCATTGCTTTGAATATTTTTGATGCTGTCTTCAAGTCCTTTTACCCCGCAATCTAAAATATGATTATTTGCTAAATTATAATATTTAATATTTTGTGAAGATAAAAACGAAATAAAAGTTGGTTCAGAAACGATCCTTGCAAATGAGTTGTTAATATTGTCCTCTTGAGTAGCTGGACCTTCAAGGTTTGTAATTACAAAATCTTGCTTGAGCAATAAATGCTTTAAGTCATTGCCAAATATTGACTGACCATTTTTAATTGGCAATTCAAATCTTCCACAAGAGCATGCATCGCCTGTGAAAAGAATGGTCATTTCATTATTTGAAAAATCGGACATGTCCTAATTTAAGTAAGTAAATGAGGTAACAAGCTACTAAAATAGCATTTCCAATTCCAAAATATTGCAAAGTGGTCATTTTTGAAACATACCATGAGCCAAATAGTAAAACAAATAGCCTAAATGCAAATAAAGCAATATTGTACAAAAACTGAAATTTTAGTTTCTGTCTAACATCTATCAAAAAGGAGAGGGGAGAAGTGATGAACATGACAGCAATCCACGGCAATAGAAATTGCGCTATTTTACCAGCCTCTAACCATTGATCGCCCAAAACAAAGGTAAATGCAAAGGGTGCCAGAGGGATTCCAATTACTAAAATTAGGACAGCCATCGGAAGCAATATAAAAAAAGTACCTTTACTAATTTTTCCCAATGCTAATTCACTTTCCTGCCAAGCGTTATTGGCTTTTTCGTAAAAAACATCTCCAATTGCGACAGCCACCAACCCAATAGGCAACATTATTACTTTCATTGACATAGCAAATTGACCAGTAAAATACTCTCCAAAATATATCGGTAAAATAAAAAACGGTAATTGTCTAGAAATGGTATTTAAGGCGGTTCCCCAAATTCCGAATTTGAAAAAATGACGATAATTTTTGAGATTGCTTTTTGTTCTTTCAAAATCAATGTTCAAAATGATTTTTAGAGATAGGTTTGATCCAAGGAGAAAAAATAAAAATTTCACAAATATTCCGAATACCAAGCCTACAACCAAACCCCAATTCCAACTTTTTAATGCACCAATTGCTACTGAAATGCCAGCTGTACTTATTGCTTGCCACAATCTTGCGCGAGCGATGGATTTGTATTTTTTTTCTTTGTTTAACCAAACTTTCAAAGCTTGTGAACAAGATTCAAAAAACACACCAAATGGCACAAGGAAAAATACTTTTAATGATTCCTTGCTGAGTATTTCAAAATAATCAATAAAGAAGTAGGAAAAAATAGATAACAAAGCGGTTAAAAAAGCAACCCCAAAGGAAAAACCTAACAAAGCCAACCTATCAGCCTTTTCTTTGGGTAACATAATTGCCAATTCATAGCCCGCGTTTCCAAAAATTGCAAAGATGGCACCTACAGAAATGAATACACCTAAAACGGCAAAAGCTTCAGGAGTATAAAATCTACTTAAAAAAGGCAATGAGATAAGACCAACGAGTTGGGCAAGTCCTGTTCCTAAGCTTAGGGTCAGGACACTCTTTAGAAAGTTATTGGTCTTTATTTTAGAAAAATAGGTCAAGTATGATAATGTCTAAAATAAAATTACAAATGTATTTACACAAAACAAAATACGTGAAAATTAAATAAACGTAGAGACAAGGCATGCCTTGTCTGCCCTCTAAATTTGCAGACTGTACTTTGTCTGCCCTCTAAATTTGCAGACTGCGCCTTGTCTACCGACTAAATTAGCAGATTACATATCAACACCACAAAAAAAAGCCTTTGCATGTTAATGCAAAGGCTTTCGTTTTAAAATTTCTTTTTATTTTAATAACGATTGTTGTAACTATTACGGTTATTGTCTCTTCTTTCTCTCGGCTCTGCTTTCTTAACTACAATTGTTCTTCCATCCATCTCAGTGTCATTCAACCCGTTAATTGCATTTTGTGCTTCATCATCATTTGGCATTTCAACAAAACCAAAACCTTTTGATTTTCCTGTGAATTTGTCCATAATGATTTTAACTGAATCAATCGCTCCGTATTCTGCGAAAGCGTTATATAATTCAGTTTCCTGTGTGTCAAAGTTTAACTTTGCTACAAAAATGTTCATAAGTAATATTTAAAATATAATAAAATTTGCTAATATAGAAATGCTTTCTACATCAAGCTTATTTACAAAGATAATCCAAATACTTCATTAAAAGTTCCTTTATAGATTTTAAATTTCTAAAATATCATTGTCAATCTTGTCGTCTAATTAGTTTTATAACGATAATTGTATTATATATATTTTTTAATTAACTGATGATTAATGTATTATACATAAACAAAACTTAATATTTTAAATGTTTCACATAAATGATTATTTTTTACCAATATAGACTAAGTACACTGTAAATTAAATAAATGTGCTTTTTTGAGCTTTGTATTTTTGAACTATACAAAGAACGCACGGAAACTGATAGCAGGGCTACCAAGTTGAGTACGAGATGCAGTATAGTACAAAAAGACATGTTCAAAAAGTATAGTTATTTATTTTACAGTGTACTTAGTCAGCTTTTCAAGCAATTGATAACGTGATGTTAACCCAATTCATAACTTTCAATCTTTAACTTTCAACCTTTTTAAGGACGGCGCGTCTCCTCTTCGATTTTGTATTGTCCCCGCTGTCCGTTGCAATGTATGGAATTAGTTTTGGTCGTTGGGGCGAATTGCAATTCGCCCCAACGGAGGTATCCCTTCGTGGCAAATTTTGTCTGTAATTCATTCCATACATTTCCACTCGCATCGGGCGTATTTTCGCATAATTAGCCCCTCCGTCGCAAAGTTCGTCCTCCGCGCTTCCTTGGCTTTTTGTAGTTGGGCTATTGTTTTGGAAAGAGATGAAGAAGCTAAAATTATTCATTTATTTTTTATAATCCTAATGAATGAACGTGCGAAAATTTATATGTGCCAAAGATTTTTGTATTGCGCTGAATTTAAATAATTCAATTAGTAACGTTTAAATAATGAGTCTACTCCAAAAAGAGATAATCTTCACAAAATGGAATTTTTTAGATGAGATTTACATTTTTCGAGATTCGTTGATGCCTTAGCATCAGCGGATTGAGAAAGATGAAAAGGTCGCTAAAAAAAACATTTTTGATTTTTTATCTTTCTGGAGTGGACTCAAAATTGCAACATTTATTTTTTGTAAGTATTCCAAAGGAATGCCAAACATAAAAAAAGTAATTTGTGCCATACTCATATTACTGATGTTTCCATTTTGTGTAAATGGGCAACTTGCTGGTTCGTATACAGTTGGTGGAACAAGCCCTTATTATGCATAAATTTGTAAAAGAGACAATGCGAAGCATCGCCTCTTTTTTTACAACACCTTCAACCTAAACCCAAAGGTACAAAGCACCGTTTAATTGAAAACCAAACAGTTACATCTAAATAGAAAGTGTTATTCAGTGCAACTTAAAGCTAAGTTAAAAAATTTAATTAAAACATTTTACCCAAAGCCCAAAGGTACAAAGCACCGTTCCCCTGAAAACCAAACAGTTACACCCAAATCAAAAAACAGTAACATTCAGTCATTCAGTCATTCAGTCATTCAAGCATTCAAGCATTCAAGCATTTCAACATTCTCGCATTATAAATAAATCGCATTTTTTCGTATATTAGCGGTCTTCAAATTTTATTCCTAACTTAAATTCTAATACAACAAACAATACTACAACTCATTATCATCTCAAAGAAGCTTTTCAATTGGAAAGTGGTGATATAATTGATAAACCTACAATTGCTTACAATACTTACGGTAGACTAAACGAAAACCTTGACAATGTAATATTTGTCTGTCACGCGTTAACGGCTAACTCAGATGCTAAAGATTGGTGGAGTGGACTTTTTGGTAAAGGCAATGTTTTTGATTCGGATAAATATTTTATCATTTGTCCAAACAATTTAGGTTCGCCATATGGATCAAGTTCTCCCCAGCAAATAAATCCCAAAACAGGTGAAAGATACGGAATGGATTTTCCCTTCTTCACGATCAGGGATACTGCTAAATTACACCTGAAATTGCTAGATTATTTAGGTATTTCAAAGATAAAACTATTGATAGGTGGATCTTGTGGAGGCAATATTTGTCAAGAAATGGCTTTTGATTTGCAAGACCAAGTTGAGAATATGGCGCTTTTATGTTGCTCTGCTGTAGAATCCGCTTGGGTAATTGCTGTACACGAATCTCAACGAATCGTTTTGAAGACTGACAAAACACTCTATGAAAAGAATGAAAAAGCAGGTCAGTCTGGTTTAAAAGCTTGTCGTGCTGTAGCTTTGCCTACATATAGAACCCATCACTCTTTTAAAACAAGTCAAAAGGAAAATGATTTAAGTAAATTAGATGATTTCAAAGCTTCTTCGTATATTGATTATCAAGGAAATAAATTTGTTGATCGCTTTGATGCTCATTGTTATTGCAAATTATTATCTACTTTAGACACGCATAACATAGGAAGAGGACGTGGAAGCATAGAAAATGCATTGTCAAAAATCAAAATAAATACTGTTGTGATTGGATTGGATACTGATATGTTGATTCCAACCACAGAACAGAAATTTTTAGCAGAATATTTACCAAATGCAAGCTACGCAGAAATAAAAACAGTCTACGGTCACGATGCATTTTTAATTGAAACAGACGCAATCAGAGCGCAAATTTTTGAAAAAATAAAATTATAGGAATGTTAAATTAATAAGTTTACAATTTTTAACAAAGAGATTTGACGATATTTAAGTGGTCCGACATTCGGAAAAAACGCACTGGGCTGGCATTCCAGTCCTAGCAGGGCTAAGGCGAGTATTTTTGACTGGTCGGCATCCCGATGGTCCGCCGGTGCGGCAGAATATCGTTAAATATCGAATCGGACTGGCGAACCAGCGGCAGGCGGTCCTGTCAAAAATGTAAACTTATTTTTTTAGCATTCCAAAGAAACATTAAACTCAATATTATAAAAATGAAAAAAGAAACAATTGCACTCCATGCAGGTTACGAATCAGAGCCAACAACAAAATCAGTTGCCGTTCCAATTTACCAAACAGTTGCTTACGAATTTGACAATGCACAACATGGTGCAGACCTATTCAATCTAGCCGTTCCAGGAAACATCTACAGTCGAATTATGAATCCTACTGTGGATGTCCTAGAAAAAAGAGTTGCTGCTTTAGAAGGTGGAATTGCTGGACTTTGTACAAGTGCAGGTAGTGCAGCCATTAACTATGCCATCTTAAATCTTGCGGAAGTAGGAGATAATATCGTATCTACACCACAATTATATGGTGGAACCTACACTTTGTTTGCCCACATGCTTCCAAAACAAGGCATTGAAGTTAGATTTGCCGAATCAGATAGTGCTGAAGACCTCGCTAAATTAATTGACGATAAAACAAAAGCGGTTTATTGCGAATCCATTGGAAATCCAGCAGGTAATATTTGCGATTTAGCCGAAATTGCCAAAGCAGCTCATGCCAAAGGAGTTCCAGTAATCTGTGACAACACAGTTGCAACTCCCTCGATTATCAAACCAATTGAATATGGCGTTGATATCGTAGTTCATTCAATGACAAAATACATTGGCGGTCATGGAACAACCTTGGGAGGAGTCATCGTAGACAGTGGCAAATTTGATTGGGCTAAACACAAAGATCGTTTTCCTAGATTTAGCGAACCAGAACCATCTTATCATGGAGTTGTTTATACGGAAGCATTGGGACCAGCAGCATATATTGGAAGAGCTAGAACAGTGCCATTGAGAAATACAGGTTCTGCACTTTCAGCATTGGCAGCATTCCAAATTTTACAAGGATTAGAAACCCTTAGTTTGCGAATGGAAAGACATTGCGAAAATGCTTTGGCTGTAGCAAAATTCTTAGAAGGACACGATCAAGTATCTTGGGTTGCTTATGCAGGACTAGAATCGAGTAAATATCATGAATTAAGCAAAAAATACTGTGGAGGTAAACCTTCATCATTGATGAGTTTCGGAATAAAAGGCGGATTTGAAAAAGCAGAGCAATTCTACGATTCATTAACTATTTTCAAGCGTTTGGTTAATATTGGTGATGCAAAATCTCTTGCTTGTCATCCAGCATCCACCACACATAGACAAATGACTGTTGAGGAGCAAGCAACGGCTGGTGTTACCCAAGATTTATTAAGATTATGCGTAGGAATCGAACACATCGACGATATTATCGCTGATCTAGAACAAGCATTCAAAGTCGTTATTTAACTCAAATTTCGCATTTATAATGCATTTATCTTCTAATTTTAAATGAAGCGTAGCCTAGTCAAAATCGGGGTGGGTGGCGTGGGCATGGAGCGAGGGACCAATATTTTGACAAGATTTTTGCTTTGGTCCGACAATTCGGCTTTTTATCGATTGAAAAAGTAAGAGACAAAATTACAAGACTTCGACAAAAACTATTGATAACGAATGTGTTATCAAGGCTGAAAAACATGCGAAACTTGAGTTAAGAAAAATAGTACAAACATTTGTGTAGGGACAAGGCTTGCCCTTGTCCCTAACATTTGTTCATGCCTCTTTTTCTTAGGAACGGCTCATGCTAATTCTTTACCCTCTTCTGTTCACTATCTGATTCAGAGCTATTGTACTAGCACCAGACGCTATATTACCAGATTTACTATAATAGATTCCATCTTTAATTTCGAGTGTTTCGCTGATTCCATCTATTGTTTTTGAATAACCGAGGGATGTATTGAGGGTGCCTTTGTATGAATGAGTAAGCGTTAGATTATGAGAAAATGTTGGCAACAAATTCAGATTGCCAACATAGAATATAAATTGATCCTGTGGACGAATAAGTAATGGTCAAAGAATACATTTTTGATTCTTCAGAAAGCAATTTACACATTACACTCGCTGTTTCATTAGGAGTTTTCATAGGAATTATCCCACTTTGGGGTTACCAAATGATGTTAATTGTCGTTTTTGCCCAACTATTCAAACTCAACAAAACCATCGCCTTAGTCGCAGGACAGATCAGTATTCCACCAATGATTCCGCTTATAATATATGGAAGCCACCGCATCGAAGGATGGCTTATGGGAAATAATACACCTCATTCTTTTCATCAGAAATTACAATGAAATTTGTTAGAAACAATTTGCTACAATACGTTTTAGGAGCGTTTGTACTTGCAGCAATTAGTGCAGTGATTTTTGCAATAATAACCTATGTTTTAATGCTGCTTTTCAGACCCAAAAAGCCAGTCAAGGAGTTGAATTTGTAATGTGAATTTTAACACAGTGAAGTGATGACTTACAAAAATGATGTGCATATTGCATTTTGTAGATTTTAACACAGTGAAGTGATGACTTTCAATAAGTATGCCGCCATTAATGAGCAAAACTTTTGGCTATTTTTTGAGAAGAAAGTACAATGTTTATTGTAAAAAAACGACTTACGACACTTTAAAAGAATTGAAAACAATGAATATTTAATTGCCGTTTTATGTACGCAATGTGGAAATTATGGATTGCCACCAAAGCAAAGTAGCCTTGCCATGCACTTAACGATTGCAGGAGATTAATTGGATCAAGTACTAGCCATATTTGCTTGTATGCTGGCTTTAAAGAAACTGATGAGGTGATTGGTTTTCCAAAATACAATCAGTGGTTGTATAAAAGTATAAATGCAAGTGAAGATATTGGTGTGTTTATGAATGATCCATCAACGGAATTTCCATTGATGTATTTATCTTTTCCATCTGCTAAAGACAGTACTTGATCGAAAAAATGCCCTCAAATGTCAACTGTTCAAATGATCATTCCTGCGAATTATGATTGGATTAAAAAATGGGAAGGAACTCAATGGAAAGACCGAACCGAGGAGTATGAGGCATTTAAAAAATATTTTAAAGAAGAATGCTAAAGGAGCTATTTAAAAAGTATCCGAAAGCAGAAAGATATTTGGACCATGCGGTACTGTCTACGCCCTTGAGTACCAAACATTTTTTAAACTATCAAAATGGTGAAATTTACGGTTTGTCGCACACTCCACAGCGATTTCAGCAGCAATGGATCAGAGTTTATTCGCCCTATAAAAACCTGTTTTTTGCTGGACAAAATATTTTAACTGTTGGCGTGGGAGGTGCTTTGTTTTCAGGAGCTTTTACCGCCTTTGGCATCTTGAAATGGCGGTTGTTAAAGGTGTTGAGGGATGCAGTGAATGAGAAATAGTTTGTTAACTTTGTATATTGAGCGGTTAGGGTTGATAAAGTAGAACTCTTTTTAAAAGAAGAATACTCTGAATACAGATTTTGAATAGTTATTAAAAAAAATGTGTGTATTTTGTGTTTACAGTTGAAAATTAAAAAATTTAGTGTTATTATTAATTATTTTTACAGTCAAAACAAGCTGAAAAGGACTTTAAACAGGAGTAAGCAGAAATATTTTAAATGAAATGAAATGAAAAAAGTACTAATTACAATATTCCTAGGAGCTATATGCTTAACTTCTTGTGGTGGTGTTGGTGGTAGTGATATGAAGGCTGACGCTAAAAAAATGGCTGATCTTACGTGTAGAATGAACAAAGCAATGAAAGAGGACCCTACGAAAGCAAGTGAGTTCACGAAGGAAATGACAGAATTTTCTGTAGAAACAACGAAGAAATACAATAATGCTACAGATATGAAAGCTTTTGCTGAAGCTTTGGCAGAAGAAATGAAGAATTGTAAATAATTTAAAAACATTTAAGGGACAGTTACTAATTCTCTGTCCCTAAATACACTGTAAAATAAATACTGTCGAGTTAATTTGAGTGAAATTTGGTCGAGTATAAGCCATAGCCTAAGCTACGGCTGATGTTCTCCAACGAAGTACTCAATCAAATTTAGCCAAATTACCTGACAGAATTTATTTTACGGTGTACTAAATACACTGTAAATTAAATACTGTCGAGTTAATTTGAGTGAAATTTAGTCGGGTATAAGGCGGAGGTTATAAGCCATAGCCTAAGCTACGGCTGATGTTCTCCAACGAAGTACTCGATCAAATTTAGCCAAATTACCTGACAGAATTTATTTTACGGTGTACTAAAGTTTAGATAACTTTTCTTTAAAATAAAAGCTCTTATGAGTAAAATCATAGGAGTTTTTTAAATTTAAGCAGAACAGCTTTCACATTTTTTATTTTGTTTGAATTTTGTGTTACATCCATACTTTGCTGAAGGTTATAACAATTTAACTTATCTATAAATTTCAGGAAATCATAAAAATTACACCTCAATAAGTAATTTAAAAGGTTTAGAAGAGTTAGACCTAATACAGACACACGATGTCAACAATGATGAACGAGTTGATTTTATAAAAGGCTATTTAGAAGAATGCATAAAGGCAATAAAATTGGGAGTCAATTTAATTCTTTTGTCTGGTCCTTTTTAGATAATTTTGAATGGGCTTTGGGTTATAGCAAAAGATTTGGGATAACCTATTTAGACTTTAAAACTCAGGAACGGATTCTTAAGAAATCTGCGGAGTAATATTCGGGTTTTATAAAGAAGTGAGGAAAGATAAAGACGTCTTAATCCGCACAACCTCCACACGAACTACACGAACTACCACACGAACTACCACAAGAACTACAGGAATCCCAATCATCATTTTTATTCCAACTTACATTCATTGCAACTGGAATAATTGAACTTACAAGAACAGTATTACCGAATAGAAAGTAACTCCATTGCCAATTGTCTTTGACTTGTCGATTAGGTAGAATTTCATTCTCATATAAATCTGGAACGGTTTCTGTGCAAACAAGTTTTGTTAATCTGTGGAGATAAAAGATAATTAAAAAAGTCAGAAGCCCAACTGTTGTTGCGATAATGATCACTGGCTTGTCTCTTAATGTTCCTGTAATCAACCTCAAGGTTCCGATCATTGTAAGAGCAGATAATAGACTAAAATTTAAATAAAATAGCTTGGCAAATTTTTCGGATTTTTTGAAATATTTTGCAAATGCATTTATACAATTTGAATAATTCTCAAATATTGGTTTTGAAATTAAATTACCTATTAATGGCTTGAAAGTAGTGCTTTCAAGTATGCTTATTTCCGAAATGGTTTGAATCTGTTCTTTTGAATTTGTGGAAACCATTATAGTATCAATCTCTATTAAATTATTATTATCAGCATCTAATTTTATTGATTTATTTTCCAATAGCTCACTTAAAACACCAACAATTACTGGTGAAATATTTTGCCTTTTCATATAAACCAATTCATATGGTTGAAGGTTGAAAATGAATGAGTTTTTATCAGATGCTTGGATTATTTGTTTAAGCTTTATTTTATTATAAAATTCTAATCCTAAAAAAACAATGAAACACAATCCAATGTAATAAAACATGAAATTTGGATTGTTGATAGAAATGTAAATTGGTCTTAGCAAGAAGTAAAGAGGGACTGCCAAAGCAATAAATGCCAAAATTCCTATAATGATAAAAGTTCTTAACTTTAATTTTGCCTTAACGAGATTCAAACTTTCATACATATCTTTAAAATCCCATATTGCTAATGGTTGTTCCCCAAACTCAGCCTCATATAATTCCTTGGTTCGTTCCTTTGCCTTTTTAAATTTTTGGAAATCTTCTCTATTATGAGTTGAAGGTACATGTTGAATTTGTTTTCCAATTAAAGTGCAAAAATCATTGTAAGATTGAGTGAAAATTAAATGCTGATGCCAAACAACATCAACAGTTTCAGAAGGCGAAACCATTAAATCATTAGTAGCAGCTAAGTACATAAACTTTTTGTACTCTAAAATTGCTTGTTCTGTGAAACTTTTGGTCCAAAAATTTTCACTAGAAAGTCTCGTCGAAAATCCATATTTACTTATTGGGCTATCTAAGTCAAATTTTTCGATTTTACTCCAAAGTTCTTTGTTCATTTTGCTTGCAATTGAGGTATTTCTATATAAATGCTATCCTTAACTAGCGTAATTGTTATAGTTGACTGCTGGTATCATCGTCAAATATTTGCCAAACACCGTTACTAAAATATACATAATTTTTCAATATTTAGTTCCAATTGAATTTGATGTCCTAATATGTCCCAATTCATTTTAGTTATAATTAAGTGTGTTAATTATTCAATACCCTTACGTTTTAGTTGGTCGATTGTCTATTCTCTAATTTTATTGCTATTTTTGTCCGCTGAAATAAAAGTAAATAGGAAAAATCAAATACAATGAAAATATTCAATCCAACACCAAGAATTCTAATGGGACCAGGTCCTTCAGATGCTCATCCTAGAGTGTTAGAAGCAATGTCTTCGCCACTTATGGGACATCTTGATCCCGAATTCATAGATATAATGGATAAGGTCAAACTTATGGTTCAGCAAACGATGCTAACTGAGAACCATCTAACATTTGTCGTATCTGCTCCTGGCAGTGCGGGAATGGAGACTTGTTTGGTCAATTTATTGGAGCCAGGTGATGAATGCATTATTTGCGTAAATGGTGTATTTGGTGGTCGAATGGTGGACATAGCTGAACGATGTGGAGCCGTTGTTCATCGCATTGACACACCGTGGGGCGAAGTAACCAGCCCAGATCAAATTAAGATGGTTTTGGGTAAATGTCCAAAGCCCAAATTGGTCGCTCTTGTACATGCGGAAACCTCAACAGGTGCATTGCAACCTTTAGAAGAAATTTCTGATTTGGTTCACAATGCTGGTTCATTGCTGGTCGTTGATGCCGTTACCTCTTATTGTGGTGTTCCATTAAAAGTAGATGAATGGAACATTGATGCAATTTATTCAGGAACACAAAAAAATCTAAGTGCGCCTCCTGGATTGTCGCCCGTTAGTTTTTCAGATGCAGCAGTAAAGGCACTAGAAAATAGAAAAACGAAAGTTCAAAGCTGGTTTTTGGATTTATCTATGGTGAAAAATTATTGGGCTGGCGCGAAAAGAGCCTATCATCATACTGCTCCTATTTCTTCGGTTTATGCGATTAGAGAAGCACTTACTTTAGTTTTGGAGGAGGGTTTGGAAAATAGATGGGAAAGACATAAAAATGTCCACCAGTATTTAAAAGGTGAATTAGAGGATTTAGGATTTAGCTATCTCGTTCACGAGGATTACCGTTTGCCAAATCTAAATTCAGTTTATTTACCAAAAGGTTTAGATGAGGCAAAATTAAGAAAGCAATTATTAGAAGATTATAACATTGAAGTCGGTGGAGGCTTGGGTGATTTTGCTGGTAAAATTTGGCGCATTGGAATTATGGGCGAAAGCTGTACAAAGAATAATGTAAATATGTTGGTTGGAGCTTTGAAAGAAATTATGAATTATGAGTGATGAATTATGAATTATGCAACCAACCATTGAACCGCACGAATTAAACCACAATCTGCAATATAACCACGGACGTAGAGACAAGGCAGGCCTTGTCTCCCTCTGCTGTCTGGGGATATATTAAATCAATTATGAATTTAATCAATTGCGAATTGTGTAACTGACTATTGAACCATACGAATTAAACTTTTTTGTGAACGACCCCAAAGATCATTGATTTTGGATAAATTATTGCTGTAACTGAAGCATAATTGATTTGAAATCAACAACTATGTACAAATATCTACTATTAGCAGCATCTTTGCTGCTTTTTATATCGGCTTGTAAACAAGACAGTAGTTTGCAAAATAAGGCTTCTTCAGCGGCGGAATCTAAGGATAAGACTGAAATTTCCATCCAAAGTTTAATTTTGAAAGATTCGCAGGAGGAAAAACCAGAAAACCTGCGCTATTTCTATTATCCCATTGATAGACTTACCGAACCGCTTGTGTATCATTATGTTAGCGATGATCAGCAATTAAATGATCGTTATGTTGTTTTAACTAAAATTGAGGAAGAAGGAAAGACTTTTTTGACCATTCAATCCTTTTTTGAACCTCGGAAGGGATATTTCATACAATACGAATTTACCAAGGAAGAGATCAATAATACGGGTGCCTACATTCGGGATTACAAAGAATTTCAATATGATAAAGAGGGAAATAGATTGGTTTCTTCGTCGAACATTAGCAAGGGGGAATCAATGTTATGGGAATTGGAAAAGGAAGCACCTTTGGTATGGGAATATGATATTGAAAATAAAATGCTCCCTGATTTGAAATTGCATTCCAAACGAACCAGAATTTATAATGGCGACCAGATGGATGTAGATTTTGAAAAATTGATTGTTCGAAGTTTACTAATCAGAGATTCCTACGAAAATACTGTTAAAAATGAAACTCAAGGTCTTGAGGATAATAATAGTTTTTTACAAATGAGTTGCTATGCATTGGGAATTGGGAAATTTAATTTTGTCCAAAATCTTGGTGGCAAGACGGTGAAATACTCTTTGTCTAGGATATTGACTTTGGAGGAATGGGAAGCGTTGAAGTTAAAGAAGTAAATGCAAATTTGGAGTTTTAACATAATGAAGTGATGACTTCCAATTAGTGTGCCAAATCAGAATTTGGACGGCAAGTATCATCTTCGAGCGAGTTGTCTCCCCGCTGTCCGCTGCAATGCATTTACTAAAGCAAACACCTACGAGGTTTTAGAAACCTCGTAGGTGTTTGCTTTAGTAAATGCATTTCCACTCGCATCGGGCGTAGTTTCGCAAATTTAGCTGCGCTGTCGTTTAGTTCGTCCTCCGCGCTTCCTTGGCTTTTACATAATTTAATAGTAGGACTGCGTCCTACCCTTTGATCTATCGTCCTTTCAGAACTGGGCTCAAAAATACCAATGTTGCTTTGGTTCTTTTGGTTTTATCTTATATTTTAGATAAATTAGTATTTAGATCAAAAAAACAACTTAACTAATACTTCGTACTGATATTTATGGAAGGACTAGAATTTTTAGGGCAAAAAGTGAGGGTTGAAATAGATCGCCCAATGAACAGCCTTCACCCAAAATTTGCTTATAAATACGAAATCAATTATGGATTTATCCCTGACACTATTGCTGGAGATGGTAAAGAAATAGATGCATATGTTTTGGGAATTGTCGAACCCTTGCTTACCTTTGAGGGAATGGTTAAAGGAATTATACAACGACATGATGACAATGAAAATAAACTCATCGTTTGCGAGGAGGAATACATTTTAACAAAAAAAGAAATAAAAGAAAAAACACATTTTCAAGAACAGTATTTTAAAACATCTATTTTGCTTTTTGATATGGATAAAAATTTAAATAATTATTAAATCACCACTAACAACACATGATCCCAATTTTTATCCTAACAGTTATCTCTACCGTAGTTGCATTTGTTTATGTCAAGAAGAAGAAGCAAAATAGTAAATGGAAACTACCTGATTCACCATTTCCAACAGAGTGGAGGAAGGTTTTGATTGAGAAAATAAATTTTTACAATGCTTTAAATACTGAAGAGAGAAAGCAATTTGAATACGAAGTTCAAGAATTTTTACTCAATCACAGAATAACGGGCATCTCCACAAGTATTGATGATGTGGATAGATTATTGGTTGCGTCTAGTGCAGTTATACCTATATTTGGATTTCCAGAATGGCGATACACAAATTTGTACGAAGTATTGATTTATCCATCTGCTTTTAATGAAAAATTTGAAGTGGAAGGACCAGATCGTAGAATTTTGGGAATGGTTGGAACGGGATATATGGATGGAAAAATGATCTTATCCAAAAAGGCATTGCATCACGGCTTTGCCAATGAATCCGATAAGAGAAACACCGCAATACACGAATTTATCCATTTAATAGACAAATCTGATGGGTTGATTGATGGAATACCGTCTTTGCTTATGGAAAAACCATACGTCATTCCCTGGCTGGATTTAATGCAAAAGAAAATAGAGGAAATCTATAAATTAAAGTCGGACATTAATCCTTATGGCGGAACCAGCCAGATAGAATTTTTTGCCGTCGTGAGTGAATATTTCTTTGAACGTCCAAAATTGCTTACTATAAAACATCCTGAATTGTATTACATTTTAGAAGAAGTTTTTGAGCAAAAAATGATTGATCGAAATTTGGAAAATGGTAAAACGGTGATTGGCAGAAATAGTCCTTGTCCTTGCAATAGTGGGGTGAAGTTTAAGAAATGTTGTGGAGGGGTGCATTTTAGTTGATTTAATTTTCGGTATATGAAGCAAATTATTTTAAATATTAAAGAAGAAAAATACGATTTCTTTATGGAATTGATAGACAGCCTTGATTTTGTCGAAGTTGATAACGATGGTGATAGCAAGGAAGCTATTATTAATAATATCAAAAAGGGCTTGGAAGAAGTTAAGTTAGTCAAAGAGGGAAAACTTAAAACTACTTCTGCTAAAGAATTTCTTAGAAGAATTTGAATTTTTAGAGTTGCCCGTACGGCTAATAATTTAGTCGTGTGGCTCCTTCTGCGATGAATGAGAAATATTCAGTTATCAAGATACTTATATTAATTTCTATTCTTCAAGTTTGTATTTTATTTTTTGTATAGAATTAAAATTTAATTTGCTCCTTTAATATATTTGAATTACATTTGTATTAATAATAGGTTTTGATACTGCTTGATAATCAATCAGTTTCTTATAAATTCCATAAATAATAACCTATATTCTCCATATATATACTTTAGTCATTACTACAATTAAAGAGACAATTTATTTAAATAGAACGTAAAGGTGCGACGGCAGAACGTCCTTGAATTTTCATATTTACTGATTATAACATTTTGCTATAATTGGTGAATTGTGAGCTAATGCGTGAATATCATCTATTGGTATTTTACTTTGTGTTCCTCTGTGATGAATTTTCATACTTTTCACCACAGAGTTGCACAGAGGAACACGGAGAAAAAATACACAGATGAATAGTTGAAAAAAACCTGTGTCAAAGTGAAATATTGCAAGTTATTGATTTTTAATGTTTTACAAGTGGTTTTTAAGTTTTTGTTACAAAAACTTAAAATTAATCTCTACTAAACTGTCCCATTTTTAAAATGAATGGTATTAAATATTGAGCGGATATTTTTGCAAGTTCCATAATTGTAAAAATAACGATTCTCACATACTACACATAACTAGATATTTATATTTTTAACTAAATGTAGCATAATCAGGTAATAGCCTAAATGCATATTTGTCAGGCACAGCTATGCCATGAAAATAGATTTTACTAAAAATAAGATTGTATGAAAAGGAATGAAAAACATAAAAATAAGCTAGAAAAACAAAACAATTCATTTGTCCAAATTTTAAAAGATTGGTGGAGAGTGAAACATCCCATTTTGCTTTTCATGTTGATTTTTGGTGGTTTGATGACCGTATTTTATATACTGATTAATCAAGCATTTTTTGTTAATAATTTACATCCAAAGCTATTAAGTGTAAATGCTAGTATTTCAAGTTTTGTTTTAAATATTCTTGGGCAAAATACCTCAATATCAACAACCGCAATTACTTCCTCTGCATTTGCGATTGATATTAAACAAGGTTGCGATGCACTAGAGCCTATTGCTTTGTTAATGTCAGCTATTTTGGCTTATCCTGGGGCAATTGGCAAAAAGGTGATGGGGATTTTTATTTCGATAATTATTTTGCTTGTCATCAATATTGTCAGAATAGTAAGTCTGTTTTTAATTGGAATTTATTGGAGTAACCTTTTTGATGTAATGCACGTGGAAGTCTGGCAGTTTCTATTTATTCTTTTTGTAATTACCTTATGCTTTATTTGGATTAAGTGGGTGGCGGAAACAAGCATTCCTAAACTAGAATTACATGCTTAAAGACAAAAAAATACTATTTTTTACGGTGAAATGCATAACGTTTTACTTGCTAATGCTAATGATGAGTTCTTATCTGAATTTCGATAAAAAGTATGCGAATCATTTCAGAGGATTTTGCAAGTATTGGTTTCAATCTTTTGAGCAAAAAGGGGATGTAAGGTTCCATAAATTAAAAAGCGAAAAATTAGACACACACATCGAATTGGGAAACAAAGATATGATGCGAAAAGCCCGTTATCAGGGTAAAACAGAAGTGAAAAAAATGTGGGTAAAGGTCAGCAGCCACCGTATTGGTTTTTTACCAATGATCATTTTCTTAGCACTGCTTTTTGCCACACCATTGAGTTGGTTCTCAAAATTAAAAGCCGCAATTGCAGGTTTGATAGGGATTTATATTTTTATTTATTTCCAAGTCTGGGTGGTCATCGCCTACAATTTTGATAAATACGACTGGTTAAATGTAATTAACTTATCATTATTTTATGAGAACGCCATTACTTTTTTCCATAATAGAATACTAATATCTACCTCTACTACTTTATTGATTCCGGTATTCATTTGGGTGTTGGTGTCGTTTACGAGGAAGAGTTATGAGGATGCGTTGGGTTAAATCCATTTTTATTTAACAGTATACTTAGAAATGTAATGTTTTCTACTTTGAGTGTTTGCTGGAATTACTTATTTGAAAATAAATTTTTATTATAATAACATTAAATTTTTACTATGAACAATCATAATTTTGTATTTTGTGTATTGGTTTCAATAATTAGCTTATCTAATTTACAATCTCAAATTATAGGCTTGAATGAGATTTATTGTACTAGTCTAGGAGGCAGTACTACAGATTTTGACAATACTACATTATCATTAGAAGTTACAAATTTAAATCTTGGATGTAACGAGGGTTTAGGGTTGCAACTTGATAAAGATATATTTGGAAATATTTTCCCAATAGAAGAAGGAAGCCTGGAAATTGAAGTTCCTGAGATATTTGAAGACGACCAAAAAATTGAACTTGATCTAAATAGTGAATTAGGTTTTACTTTGGTGCCAGTAAATTCTGAAACAAATAGTTATATCTTACAGTGGGATAAAATCCCTTCAGCATTTTCCTTGCTTTCAGAACAACCACCTTCACCTCCAAATACAATACCAGTTGACCCTTTAGACATTCCTAATAATGAGATAAAAATTATATTTCCTACAAGTCCTCCTTCAAATCCATCTATTCATTTTGATATAGATAATAGCGAACCAGATACAAAGTATTTTATTGGTTTACGATGGTTATTTGGTTCAATAGATGTAGAGTATGAAGATGAATTAGGAAATACAGTATTAATTACGGGGGTTGAGTCACTAGAGTTAGAATCATCTATAACATTAAATGAAGATAATGTTAACTTGAATATAACGACTTGTAATATTCCAAGTTTTGATATTGTTAATGGTAGTGTCACTAAAGACCCTGCAAATTCTTATTGTATTTTGGAAAATGGCATATGCTTAGATAATGGGTGTAGCCAATGGGGTGGAAATTGTAATAATGATTGTGATTGTGTTGCACTTGCTAAGACAGTCCCAACCCTCTCCCAATGGGGTCTAATTCTCCTAGCATTACTTTTATTAACTATTTGCAGTATATCAGTTGTAAGGCAAAGAGAAACAACTTTAGCAATGTCGGGAGGAACCATACAAAGAATAAAAGCACCACTTTTTAATATGGATTTATTCAAAAAAACAGCTTTGAAAAGCATTCCTTTTATTATATTAGCTATTTCTTTAATTTCAATGATTGAAGGAGAATTGTTTACTAGGAATATAATAGGAACAATCATTAGTGGATTGATAATTTCCTACCTGATACATTTTATTGTGTTGAGTGGTGATTTTGAAGGATAGAAAGATTGTGTATAACCAAAGATTAAAAACCACAAAGACCCAAAGAACACAAAGTTTTTTCTTTGTGCCCTTTGAGACTTTGTGGTTTTTTTGCTCTTTGTGGTTAAATAAAATGCAATTCAGGCTTGAAGTTAAAAGCAAAACAAATTTTAAACACCCCAACATTTCCAAATACAAAATTTTATTGATAGATTTAAGGGTATTATATAATGCTTATGCTTAACTAACCTATCACTATGGATTTTGGAATTTTTGATATTATTGCCTTTTTTGGCTTTATCATTTTTGTTGTTGGATTTTCTCTGTGGGTTTCTCGGAAAAAGGAAACTGATGAGGATTACTTTCTCGCAGGACGGTCTTTGTCTTGGTGGGTGATTGGTTTGTCGCTGATTGCCTCTAATATTTCTTCGGAACATTTTATTGGACAAGCGGGTCAGGGCTTTAGAGATGGAGTGGGGCTTGCGATTGCCAGTTGGGAATGGATCGCTGTTTTTGCTCTTGTTATTACGGCTGTTTTTTTGCTGCCTAAATTTCTGCAAACTGGTATTTATACGATGCCTGAATATTTGGAATATCGGTATAATAAGGCTTGTAGAACGTTTATGTCGGTGTGCATGTTGGTTTTTTATGTGGGCGTGACGATTGCCACGGTTTTGTATGCTGGTGCTTTGGCGTTGGAATCTATTTTTGAATTTGATCTGGTTTATGGGATTTGGGGAATTGGAATTGTTGCGGGTTTGTACACCTATTATGGAGGTCTAAAAGCAGTGGTTTGGTCGGATGTGATTCAGGGAACGACTTTGTTATTAGGAGGCTTGTTTATTACGATTTTGGGCTTGAATGAAATTGGTGGTATTGGAAAATTTATGGAATTGTCGGAAGGTCGGATGCACACGGTTTTGCCCTTAGATCATCCAGAGCTTCCTTGGTTGGCTGTCTTTTTTGGTGGAATGTGGATTCCCAATTTATTTTATTGGGGATTAAATCAATTCATTACCCAAAGAACATTGGCGGCGAAAACGATTGAGGAAGGACAAAAAGGTATTTTATTTGGAGCGAGTATAAAATTAGTTATTCCGTTTATTATTATTGTACCTGGCATTATGGCTTTTGAGTTATATGGCAATGAAATCACGAATCCCGATGAAGCTTTTCCTGTTATGATTAAAAATTTATTACCAACAGGTTTGGTTGGTTTAATGCTTGCCGCTTTGTTTGGTGCGACAATGAGTACATTGGACAGCCTTTTAAATTCCGCCGCAACGATCTTTACCATTGATATTTATAAGCCTTTTTTCAATAAAAATGCGACTAGTAAAAATATGGTCAAAGTGGGTAAAATAACCACGATGATTTTAATGGTTATTGCCTGTGTTTGGGCACCGATTATTTCTAGTTTTGAAGGTGGTTTGTACTTGTTTATTCAGCAATATTGGGGCTTCTTGCAATCGGGTGTAGTGGTCGCGTTTTTTATGGGGATGTTGTGGAAGAGAGTTCCTGCTGGAGCTGCTTTGTTGGCAATGATTTTAAATTTCCCAATTTACGGGTTCTTCCTATGGCAATTCCCAGATTTACCCTTCCTTCACAGCATGGCTTTGACTTTAATCATCATTGTTTTGATAACGACAATTTATACTTTGATCGCTCCAAACAAAGACATAAAAGAGATGCCAAATATAATTGACGAACCATATAAATTGTCTCCGATAGTAAAAATTTGGAGTGTTATTTTGGTTATTGCAACGATTTCATTGTATATAATTTTCTGGTAAATATGCTAAAATATTTGTGTGTCGGACACGTTTGTATGGACGTTTATTCGGATGGATTTAAATTGGGTGGAACCGCCTCATTTGCGGCAAAAGTTGCAAAGGCATTGGGCTATGAAGTGACGGTCTTAACTAGCTTCGGACCAGATTTTGAATTTGTAACTGGATTTGAAGAAATCCGTTTAATAAATATAGAAGCTGACAAAACCACTATTTTTGAAAATACTTATACGGAAAATGGAAGAACACAAATCCTCCACAATAAAGCTAAAAACTTAATGATAACGGATTGCATAAATGAAAAATTTGACATCATTCATTTTTGTCCAATTGCCGATGAAATAGATTTTGCTTTGGTTGATGCTTTAATTCATAAATGCACCTTGTCACTCACCACACCTCAAGGATGGATGAGGCAATGGAAGGAGGATAAAAAGGTTTTTTACAAGCCTATAGATTGGAAGTTGCTATCCCAAATCGACTTCACAATAATTAGTGATGAGGATGTGCCAAATTTAACAGATGAAATAAAGAATATTCAATCAAGTATTTCAAAATTAATTGTTACCAAAGGAAAGAATGGAGCGAGTTTGTATTTAGATGGAATTGAAAAATCTTATCCCGCTCATCCAACCAAAGTCAAAGATACGACTGGTGCTGGAGATACGTTTGCTATTGCCTTTATCAGTTCTTATTTGAAATCTAGGGATTTTGATTTTGCTATGAATTATGCGAACGGTCTTGCTGCTTTGTGTGTTGGGAGTGATGATTGGAGGTTTTTGAAAAAAATTAACACAGTGAAGTAATGACTTCCAAGAAGTGTGCCAAATAGTGTCGAAATTTGTATTTGCCGATATTTTAACATAGTGAAGTAATGACTTCCGATAAGTGTGCCAAAGGATGCGATTTTCGGAATTTTAACATAGTGAAGTAATGACTTCCAATAAGTGTGCCAAATGTTGTATTTTCGCAGCATGATTGTATTTTCAAATGCCAAGATAAACTTAGGGCTATACGTTACAGAAAAACGTTCGGATGGTTTTCATAATATTGAAACCTGTTTTTATCCTGTGGATTGGGTGGATGTTTTGGAGATTAACGAGAGTTCTACGCTTGTGTTTGAGTCGGTGGGGATTCCTATTCCAGGGAACTCTGATGATAATCTGTGTTTGAAAGCCTATCATTTATTGAAAAAGGATTTTGATTTGCCACCTGTTTCTATTCATCTTTTGAAAAATATTCCGATGGGAGCGGGATTGGGTGGAGGATCTTCAAATGCTTCTTTTACATTAAAAGCTTTGAACGGACTTTTTAATCTTGGAATTTCGAATAATATTTTAGTGAAATATGCGGCGCAATTGGGCAGTGATTGTCCATTTTTTATTCATAATAGAAGCATGCTTGCTTTCGGAACAGGGGATGAATTTAAAGATATTGAAATTGATCTTTCTGATAAAAAAATAATGTTGGTTTATCCGAGCATTCATATCAGTACTTCGCAGGCTTTTGCTAATATTATGCCTAGAAAACCAGCGATTTACATTGCGAGTGTTCTTCAAAGTCCAGTTGATGAGTGGCGGCGAATGAGTTTAATAAATGAATTTGAGTTGTCTATTTTTAAGATAGAAATTGAGATGATTAAGAAAAAAATGTATGAAGATGGAGCTGAATTTGCTTTGATGAGTGGCAGTGGTTCGACTGTTTTTGGCATTTTTGATGGGGATTTTGATTTTGGTAAATTGGAGGCGTATTTTTTAAAGAAGGGGTATTTGTGTAAGGTGGTTTGAAAAAATAACTATATTTTATAATTAATGTACCATTTATAAAATAATTTAATCCCGTTTTCAATCGTAATGTCTGGATTATAATTTAATATTTTTCTTGCTTTGTCAATGTTTGCGTGCGTATTGTTCACGTCTCCTTTCGCAAATTCCTTTTTTAAGATTTGAATTTTGTTTTTGTTGGTTACCTTCTTTATAAAATCTAAAAGTATTTTCAATGATATTGGATTGTCGCTGCCAATATTTATAATCTCATAAACTCTGGTTTTCGTGTCTTTCAAAAGTTCTATTGAAGAATAAAAAGCATTTACAACATCATCAATATGTGTGTAATCTCTCGTTGTGTCTGCGTTTCCATATATCTCTATTGGTTGATTTTTCAAAATTAGATTGAAGAATTTATACATCACTAAATCAGGGCGTTGATTTTTTCCATACACACTGAATAAACGTAAATTAACAATGTTAAAGTTTGAGTTTATATGATAATTGTAGTTTGTTAATTCAACTGCTCGTTTAGTAACTGCATAAGGTGAAATCTGATTGTTGCAATTTTCTGTCTCTTTCAACTTCCCATTTCTATTGCCATAAACTGATGATGAAGATGAAAAAATTAAGTTTTTGACATTATGTTTTCTCATAGCTTCAAGTAAATAAATACTACCATTTACATTTATGTTAAAATATTCTAGTGGATTTGAAATAGAATTCCTAACACCTGCTTTTGCAGCTAAATGAATTACGACGTCAATTTGATATTTTGAGATGATTTTGTCTAATAAAATACTATCCCTGATATCGCCTCTTATTAGCTCAAACAAAGGATTGTTTAGCAAATCTTTAATATTGTCTAGTTTAATTTCTTCCGAGTAAAAATCATCAAAATTGTCCAAACAAAGGACTTGAAATTTTTTGCCAATCAAATAATGACAAAGATTGGAGCCGATAAAACCTGCCCCGCCTGTAACAAGTATTATTTCATTTTTAGGCATTTTCAATCGCTTTTTGTTTTGTTACACAACTCAAACAAACACCACATTCAGTAGTTTCGTTTGGCTGGTAACAAGTGATCGTATTTTTTAAATTCACATTAAGTTGATAGGCTAATTTCACAACTTCACTTTTTGACAAATTGATGAATGGTGTTTTTACTTGTATTGAACTGTTTAAACTTGTTATTGCGTTTATTTTTTTAACAAAATTTGCTTTGCAGTCCCAAAAATTGTGGCTATCATCACTATTAAACGCTAAATAAATTTCATTTATACTCATAGATTCTGCCATACTTAAAGCTGTACTAATAAAAATTAAATTTCTAAACGGAACATAAGTATTTACTTGTCCTTTGGGTAATTCACTGTTTTCATAAATGTCAATGTCAATTTCACGATTAATCAATGCTGATGATTCAAAAAGTTTGTGGTCTAATTCAATAATTTGATGATTTGTTACGCCATACTTTATTGCATTTTGTTTAGCATAATTTAATTCAATTCCGTGTTTTTGTCCGTATTGAAAACTAACAGCAACAATCTTGTAACCTTCATTTGAAAGTTTCGCAAGTAAAGTAGTAGAGTCAAGCCCTCCACTTAAAAGTAAAATAACAGATTTATTTTTCATTGTATTTCCTGTATACTTTTTTCCACGTTTTTGAAACAACGGGTTTTGTCAATGCTGACTTCTCATTTCTTGGAATAAAATTTCCTGCATTATTTTCATAGTCAGAGAAATTGCCACAGTATCGACAAAAAGTGTCTAAATATTTTGCAATACTTTGATCTACATCCTTTAAGGATTGAATGCCCAAATTAAATTCAAAAATTCTGTCTATTCCACCTGCAACACCGCAGGGATAATACCCCAATTGATTTAAACCAATTCCACAATAGGAAGTTACCCAACAACCTTTGTGGTATTCTTTTTCGTGAGCATGTTGTTTGTCAATTGGTGCATCATTAAAAGGCGAAAAATAGGGAACAGTTCGTTCGTCTTTGAAAGAAGCGTAATCAATAATTAAATTTTGATGTTTAGGAAGTTTTGATAATTGTTTTTGAACCAAATCACCATAACCGTTGCTTGTAATTTGCAAAATAGTTTCAGGTGAATATTTAATGATGTATTCGTTTAAAATTAAATTTACTATTTCTAAAAAGTTCTTGTGAATACTCGGCTCGCCTCCTAATAAATTTATCAACTTCCATTTTTTGTTTAATTCAGTGCTTTCCAGAACAAACCTTTCTATTTGTTTAAATGACATCCCTTCTTTAATTGGTGCTTGTGTTGAAGAACGATTACAGTTGAAACATTTTAAATTACATTCATAAGTAATGTCAATTTCAATTTGATTGAGGTTTGGTAAAAACGTTCTTCTTCCTTTAAAAACATCTTGCTTTGATTTGCTCGGTTTAGCAAGTATTTCAGAAATTATATCATCTTTTCTTTCTTTGACTTTGATGGTATTTGTAGTTGTCCTGTCGTGAAAAATGTTGAAATGGTTAATCCACATCGGATTTTCGGACATTTCCACAATCGGAATCATATAGGCAAAATCGCAACAGTGTTCTGGGAAAACCATTTTTTGACTGAATCGTTTTGACAGCAAAATGTCATCTGTTTGTAATGTTTTATTTGCAATTTTCAAATCATTAAAACTCAAACTGTCAAAAAGATATTTTTTGAAACTTCTGATGTGCTGCCAAACATTGCCACCGTACAACCTTGGATTGGAAAAATTCGGTGTGTACTTGTAATGAGCATGAAGTTTGTCTGTTCTATACATTTTTCCAACAACAACATCAGCATCAAAATAGTTGTATTTTTCAAAGACGTTTTTCAGGGAATTTTTGCCGATTATTGCATCATCAGCATCAAGAATACAAACAATGCTTTCTTTATTTTCAATAAAATAATGGATTGCTTTGTAGGTGTTTTGTGCAACTTCAACATGGAAACGATTTTGAATAAATGTAATCCTGTTTTGAAATGGCTTTATGAGTTCTTTAATGAAATGACTAATTCCATTATCAGAAGCGTCATCAATCAAAACAAGTCCCCAATCTTGGATTGTTTGACTTGTCAATGAATACCAAAAACGCAAAAATCTTGAAAGTGGAATGTTCCGAAAGCATGAAACAATTACCAACTTTTCATTGCGTTTTGAGATTGTCCAATCGTAATAGGAACCTGCCAAATCAAATTCGTTGATTTGTTTTTTTGGAACTTGAAGTTGCTCAACTCTGTCAAGCATTGTAAACCAAACATCTTTGTCTGTCTTTTTGAAGTTGTGTGGGTGAATGTAAAATGAACGACTATCACCACCGCGAATTGAACAAGTTTGAGTTTCTTTTTGGCGTTGTTCTAATGATCTGTACCAACTAAATTTAAAAGCATTTTCGACTAATCTGTTTTTTAATGGCAGCACTTTTTCAATTCTACTTTTTTTGAGTAGGCAAAATCGAACTTCTGGAACAAAACCGCCATTTTCAAAACCGTAGTACGAATTGAACAAAGTTTCCTTTCCTTTATATATATTGAAGCCAACCGATAAAACATTTTCATTTTTGTCAAATTCTGAAATCATATCATCAAGAAACGAATGTTCTTTTGATAGTCTGCCAATCATTGCATCACAATCTATTTGCAAAACATAATCGTTCTTGGCTTTTTCAAAGGCGTAAAGCTGTGCTGTAACAGGAACTTTTTTGGTTGTGTGTGTCACTTTGGTTTCTATTCCAAACCACTTTTTATTTATGCTTTCCAAATCGTTTTTATTAGGAAAAATAAACTTGTCAATGATTAACTCATCAACCAATTTTTGTGCTTCTTCGATAAGTTGTAACCAATTATTTTTCGGATCGTATTCTCTCAAAAAATCGGTTTGACGGATGTCTAAGGCTAAAATCTTTTCGTCAAAAACATTGGGCAATAGCAGTTGTCGGACAATATGTTTTACTGCCTCATACAGAACTTCTGAATCTTGAACACAAGCCTTAATGACTAAGGAAACCTTTTGTTTAGGCTCAATGATTTGTTGTGTTTTCAGAGTGATATTTTGTGGTGAAAAGTGATTTTTGCTATCAATTTTCAAGGCATCAAAACCAACTTCATTGAGGAAAATGTTTCTATTGCTAAGTTGCCAAAATAGCCGCTCTATATTGAACTTATCTTGATACGGGAGTTTATAAATTCCTTTGGTTGATATTTCAGTAATATCATTTACAGACTCGCAATTTTCTATTTGTTTTGGTTTAGGTTGACTTTCTTGAAAAATAATTTTAGCAAATAAAGAATTTGTAAATTTCTTTACGTCTTTTAATTCTGGTAAATCAAAATTATTGATTGCACTTCTGCATAACTTATTTATGAATGATGAATTTTCGTTTGAATAATTTGCAAAAATAAATGCTCTCACTGCCATATTTAGAAACAAATTATCGGTGAATTTGTCAGGTTCGTAGTCTATCCATTTTAGTTTATCAGAAACCCGAATAAAGTTAGCAGGCTTAAGGTCTCGAAAAATTATTTTTTTTTGCCAACACTCGACTAAAAATTCTTGTATTTCATCTTGCTCAAATGCAACGCAAAGTTTGCTTTTTTCAAAAGGATAAATAAGGATGAAAGAGTTATTATTAACATCTATAATTTTTTGAATAGGGTAAAAAAAATCTGATTTTTCAAATTTATGCTTTACAGATTTTATAAGGCTAGAAAAATGTTGTTGATGGGTTATTTTTTCAAAAAAAAATATAACCTTATACACATTAACTTCATCAGTAAAAACTACAGCAGATTTTCCAGAACCTAGGAAACGGAAATCTTTAAGGGCAAACCTGCCTTTTAGTATTTTTAATCCAAGATTTATTCTTTTATCAGACATTGCTATTTCCTAATTATATTAATGATTTTGTTTCCTTCATAGAAAGACTCTATTTGAGTTTTGCTAAAAAGGGCGTTCACATTTTGCTTAATATCATTTGTTTGGTTAGAAATATAAAAATCTTCATTGTCAATAAAGAAATCCCATTGATGCAATCCAAAATAGTTAGTATACTCTCCCTCTTTGATATAATGCTCTAATACGATTACACCATTTTTGCATAATAAATTTATTAAACTTGAAATTGCCTTAATTGGATTGTATGTATGGTCTAAAACATTTTTCGAATAAATAATATCAAAAAAAGAAGGATTTAACTGCGTTTCAATTTCTTCAACATTACAAGGAATTATTTTTTGCCCATAGGTGTTTACAGCGTTTTCATCAAGCATCAAATGATATTCATCTGCCAATGAGTCAACTAATGTTCTTTCAATGATATAGTTTTGATGATGAATTCCAGACTTCGGAAATGGACCACAACCCAGATCCAACAACCTTATTTTATTATTTTTCAACTTTTCAATTTCCTTTTTGATTCTATCATTTATAGGAAAGGAAATATTCCAATACTTTTCCAATCTTGTCTTATTTTTTTGAATATTTTGAAAATGAAAGTCAAGTCCATTAGTTATAATATAGTTTTTCCATTTGGTCTCAATTCTATCAAAAGAAGTTTTTTGCTTAAAATAAGAACATAACTCCATTCTACTTTTAATGTATTCATTACATTTCTTGTTATTCGCTGTAGCAAATCCATCTAATGAGTAACAACAATAGAGTAGGTGTTCGTCAATTAAAATGTTTAATTTTTCTTTTTGTAGAAGCAATAAAACGGTAAACCAGTGGTCTTCCGCACTTGCTTTGTCAGGATATTCAGTTTTTATTGTTGGTTTAATGAAAATATTGCAAGAAGGAAGTTCTGCTTTTGGGTTTCCTTGTGTCATTTCAAAAAGTTGATTCGCAAGAAATTCATCTTTCAATAAATTTTTGTTTGGTTTATTTTCCCACTCTAGTACCATTCCATTTTTTACTTGTTTGTTTCCGCATATCAAAACATCAAAATGATTTTCGTCAAACAAGGTTTCAATTTGTCTAATTGTATGCTCATTATAAATCACATCATCAGCATCAAGTCTTCCAATTAAAATGCAGTTAGGATAATTTTTTCGGACATAATTATTCAAAAAATTTCTATTCAAAGATACATTGCCAAAATCCACATTCAATACAACTACATTGGGATTTTGAGAAGCAATTTCTTTTAATATGGTTTCTGAATTATCTGATGAATTATCATTTCCTATTAATAAAACTATTTCTCGTTTCGTACTTGTTTGTTGCAATACAGAAAAAACGGCATTTTTTAACGTGCTTTCTGCATTTTTCAGTGGCATACAAATTACAATTTGCTCTTTCAATCCATCTTTGGTAGGAATGTAGTTGAAATAATTTTTCGCTCTTATTAGTGATTTTTGATAGGCTTCTTCCGAAAAATGCGTCTTGTATTTTTTATAAAATAAATCTAAACCTTGTTGTTTACGTGGAATGTCATTGTTTACTTTGAGTTGTTTGTGATTATAATGAATTACACCGATATTTTCCAAAACTTTTATTTGACTGACATCATTTTTCCACAAAAAACGTATCATTAAATCTCTGTCGGTTGTATTGGGAAATGTTTCGTCAAATCCACTAATATCAACAAGACTTTGAGTTTTAAAAAACATATTGCTTCCTTGTATACCAGGATTGCCAACAAAGAAATTTTCCGCTGTTAACTTTTCTTTTGTCAAATCTACATTCATAGTTGACTTGTCTTCATTTTGCCAAATCAGCCTTTGGAAAACAGCAGCAGTTTTCTCACTGATTGCATTTATGCAATCAGACAAATGATTTGGCAAATATTCGTCATCATCATCTAAGATACCTAAAAAGCCGTCTGGATAGAGTTTGTGTGCTTCAAAAATTCCTGTGTTCCAAGCACCTGTTCCTGACATAAAACGAGTTCGTTGATTTCTTAATACGGTTGTTGGAAATTCGCTTATTTTGAGTTGTAAGTTGCTTCTTAGTTGTTCTATTTTTCTTTGGATTTCGGCAAACTCTGTTTCTTCTTTATTGTCGTCAATTACGAAAACATTCCATTGAGTTTTGTCAATTCCAATTTGCTTATAAATAGAAAGTAAACTTCTGTTTATTAACCAATTTGTTCGTTTTTGTGATGTCGCTATTACAATCGTAAACATCATTTAGAGCGTTCATTTTTAGTTTTTTAAGTCGTTTCACACAGAACTAGGTTCTTTCTTAGCATTCCTTGCAAATATAAAGATAACATCTGAATGAAGGCTTGAAAATTGATATTAAATTTTTTTGAACAGCGAGAATGATCTTCGATTTAGCTGCCTCTGTCGTTAATTTTATCCTCCACGCTTCCCTCGCGCCTTTATTATTTTACCACATAATAGATGATTTTGGATATACCAATCCGTTAAAAAAGATGGTTTTTTCTTTTAATTTTTAATAATTGGAAGCTGTTTGTAAACTAGAACTAACGATGTCGATCAAGGTTATTATTAGAAATAGAACTGTGATCATCATATACAAAAGCACTAAATTCTAAATCTAGTTTATATGATTTTGTGCTTTTATTGCTAGTGTAACAATGGAGTTAAGTTTATTTTTCGTGTTAATTCTGTTGTAAATATGATACAATTTATTTATTTAAAACAATTTATTAACATTTATGTGTTATAAAGAATACATCAAATCTTACACGGTCAGATATTGTTTTATCCACTTTGCATTTATATAATTGATAACAAGAATTTTATATAGGGTAATTTTTATAAAATGATAATTTTTTATTACTGACATAATATCAATTAAAAAAAGAAGTATAATTATTAATTATTTATGATGCGTTGTTTCAGAAATAAAGGGTTCTAGTTGTTTGAAAATATTCAGATGTTCTTGCATTTGTAGAAAGGGAAGCGTGGAGGATGAAATTAACGACGGCGGGTTACATGTGCGAAATTACGCCCGATGCGAGAGGAAATGTATTTATGCGTGCCTGTAGGGGCAACCCTTGCGGTTGCCCAACACTTTGCAGGCACGCATAAATACATTGTAACGGACAGCGGGGACACTACTAGATTGGAAATGATATGTTCCGTCCGCCTTCGAGTATTTTATACAACTATTATTAGTTTCAGGTAAATGAGTCTATTTCATACAATATATGATGTTTTGTTTGTAAGAACCTCAGGCAACGGGTGTGTGTGATTATTTAACGCAAAAAAAATCCCCAAATCTGCTCGCAGATTTGGGGATTTTATTATGAAAAAAATAAAAAACTAATTATCTGTTTTTCAAGAATTTTGTTAGCTGCATTTCTTCTTTTTGAGTCATTTTTAAGAAATATGTTCCGATAGGATAAGATTCAATATCCATATTAATTGTATTGTTTCCAACAAAAACAATCATTGTTTTATTTTCAATTAATCTACCTGTAATATCGTAGATTTCGATTTGAACATCTTCGTTGTTTCCTGTATAAAATTGAATATTTATGTTATTAGTAGCTGGAACAGGCATAAGATGAATGATTGACAATTGACCTCTTCTATTAATCGTTACAAGATTTGAATTAATGATTTTTATTCCGTTTAAATCTACTTCAGTCAACTTATAATAAGCAGTTCCTTTTGAAATTTCATCATCATTGAATGAGTAAGATTGTATGGTATTGCTGTTTCCTGCGGCTTTAATTTTTGAAACAATTGTGAAATTATAACCATCTTCAGATTTTTCTAAAAGGAAGTAATCGCTATTGTGCTCACTTGCTGTTGACCAATATATTTCATTACTTGATTCTAATTTTCTACCTTTAAATTCTAGCAATTCTACAGCAGTACTTACACAATCTACACCACTTTCGCTTAATGTAATTGTACAGTTAGCATTGTCCACAACAGAAAGAGTATAATCATATCCATCACTATTTGTAAATGGTCCAATTATTTCAACTCCTGAGACACTAAATTGAGTGATTTCATTTGTAATATTATTGGTCAAAATATAACCAGCATTTCCAGGACTTCCACCAGTAAATACTAGAATTAAATTATACCTAGTATTATCCTCGCTACATTCAACACTTATTTCAAAATCAAAGTCATCGCAAATACCTGTGTTGTCTTCATTTACACAAGTACAAGTATTTTCATCAAAAGAATCGTCTGTAGTAGAAATTCCATCATCACAACTTGGGTTCGTAAACGTGCATTCACAAGTGTTTGGATCAAGAACATCTGTCGTAAGTGGACATCCGTCATTACATTCAAGACCGTCACAGATTTCATTCACACACTCACAAGCAGTAGCATCAAAGGAATCTGTAGTATTAGGATCACCATCATCGCAAGTTGGATTGGTGAAAATGCATTCGCAAGTATTAGGATCAACGCTGTCTGTTGTTAAATCACAATTGTCATCACAGGTAATATTACAACCCATATCTTCATTCACACATTCACAATTTGTAGCATCAAAGGAATCTGTAGTATTAGGATCACCATCATCGCAATCAGGATTGGTGAAAATGCATTCGCAAGTATTAGGATCAATACTGTCTGTTGTTAAATCACAATTGTCATCACAGGTAATATTACAACCCATATCTTCATTCACACAAACACAATTTGTAGCATCAAAGGAATCTGTAGTATTAGGATCACCATCATCGCAAGTTGGATTGGTGAAAATGCATTCGCAAGTATTAGGATCAACACTGTCTGTTGTTAAATCACAATTGTCATCACAGGTAATATTACAACCCATATCTTCATTCACACACTCACAATTTGTAGCATCAAAGGAATCTGTGGTATTAGGATCACCATCATCGCAATCAGGATTGGTGAAAATGCATTCGCAAGTATTAGGATCAATACTGTCTGTTGTTAAATCACATCCATCATCGCAGGTTAATCCATCGCAAATAGGTCCTTCATTAATACAATTACAATTTAAATAATCAAAAGAATCTACCGTGCTCGGATTCCCATCATCACAAGTCGGTTCTGTATATACACATATGCATTTATCTGTATTAAGTACATCAGTTGTTAAATCACACCCATCATTACAAGTCATTCCCCCACAAATAATAGGTTCTTCATTAATACAATTACAATTTTCAGCATCAAAAGAATCTACCGTATCAGGATTTCCATCATCGCAATCAGGTTCGGTAAAGATGCATTCGCAAGTGGTTTCATCCAGCATATCTGTTGTTAAATCACATCCATCATCGCAGGTTAATCCATCGCAAATAGGTCCTTCATTAATACAATTACAATTTTCAGCATCAAAAGAATCTACCGTATCAGGATTTCCATCATCGCAATCAGGTTCGGTAAAGATGCATTCGCAAGTGGTTTCATCCAGCATATCTGTTGTTAAATCACATCCATCATCGCAGGTTAATCCATCGCAAATAGGTCCTTCATTAATACAATTACAATTTTCAGCATCAAAAGAATCTACCGTATCAGGATTTCCATCATCGCAATCAGGTTCGGTAAAGATGCATTCGCAAGTGGTTTCATCCAGCATATCTGTTGTTAAATCACATCCATCATCGCAGGTTAATCCATCGCAAATAGGTCCTTCATTAATACAATTACAATTTAAATAATCAAAAGAATCTACCGTGCTCGGATTCCCATCATCACAAGTCGGTTCTGTATATACACATATGCATTTATCTGTATTAAGTACATCAGTTGTTAAATCACACCCATCATTACAAGTCATTCCCCCACAAATAATAGGTTCTTCATTAATACAATTACAACTTTCATCATCAAAAGAATCTACCGTATCAGGATTTCCATCATCGCAATCAGGTTCTGTAAAGACACACTCGCAAGTGGTTTCATCCAGCATATCTGTTGTTAAATCACATCCATCATCGCAGGTTAATCCATCGCAAATAGGTCCTTCATTAATACAATTACAATTTTCAGCATCAAAAGAATCTTCAGTATCAGGATTTCCATCATCGCAATCTGGCAGTATATAATCACATTCGCAAGTGATAGGATAAAGAATGTCTGTAGTCAGTCCACAACCATCATCACAAGAAAGTCCCTCGCAAAAAATGATGGTCTCATTTATACAATTACAATTTTCAGCATCAAAAGAATCTTCAGTATCAGGATTGTCATCATCACAATTAGGTTCTGTAAAGACGCATTCGCAAGTAGTTTCATCTAAAACATCTGTTGTTAAATCACACCCATCATCACAGGTCAATCCATCACAAATAATAATTTCTTCATTAATACAATTACAATTTAAAAAATCAAAAGAATCTACCGTGTTCGGGTTTCCATCATCACAAGTCGGTTCTGTGTATATACATTTGCATTTATCTGTATTAAGTACATCCGTTGTTAAATCGCATCCATCATTACAAGTCATTCCACCACAAATAATAGGTTCTTCATTCAAACAATTACAATTTTCAGCATCAAAAGAATCTTCAGTATCAGGATTTCCATCATCACAAGTCGGTTCTGTAAAGACACATTCACAAGTAATTTCATCTAATATATCTATTGTTAAATCACAACCATCATCACATGTTAATCCATCACAAATATTTATACATTCACAATTTAAATAATCAAAAGAATCTATCGTATTTGGATTCCCATCATCACAAGTTGGTTCTGTATATTCACATACACATTTATTTGTATTAAGTACATCTGTTGTTAAATCGCAACCATCATTACAAGTCATTCCCCCACAAATAATAGGTTCTTCATTCAAACAATTGCAATTTTCAGCATCAAAAGAATCTTCAGTATCAGGATTTCCATCATCACAAGTCGGTTCTGTAAAGACACATTCACAAGTAATTTCATCTAATATATCTATTGTTAAATCACAACCATCATCACATGTTAATCCATCACAAATATTTATACATTCACAATTTAAATAATCAAAAGAATCTATCGTATTTGGATTCCCATCATCACAAGTTGGTTCTGTATATTCACATACACATTTATTTGTATTAAGTACATCTGTTGTTAAATCGCAACCATCATTACAAGTCATTCCCCCACAAATAATAGGTTCTTCATTCAAACAATTGCAATTTTCAGCATCAAAAGAATCTTCAGTATCAGGATTTCCATCATCACAAGTCGGTTCTGTAAAGACACATTCACAAGTAATTTCATCTAACATATCTATCGTTAAATCACAACCATCATTACAGGTCATTCCGCCACAAATTAATTCTTCATTTATGCAGTTACAAGTTAATGGATCGAATGAGTCCATTGTATTAGGGTCACCATCATCACAACTAGGTGGCTCAACAGGTGTACCATCACATGGAACACAAACGATTGATTGGTCTTCGGCTAGATAAGTAGCCATGTCATTGGTAGTATTACAGTTGTTATCATCGCAAGGCAAAGTAATAAGGCAAGCCAAATCGTTGCAATCTGTGCATTGGGCGTTGGTTTGTATATTGGTGTTAAATAGCCAAAATATACTAAATAGTAATAAAATTTTCTTTTTCATAAGGCAATTATAGTGTTTGGTACAGAGGATACTTTATAAGGGTAAACATACCATGAGTCTATCTAAGTTACTCACAATATTGATGGTCGACCTGTAATAGAACATATTTAACAGATTGGTTTTCCAGTAAATTTTAAATGGGCAATAAATATGAGCTAGTGGTTCAAGTCCTAAATAGTTGACAGAATAAACAAAGTATTTTTTGCATGTTCAAGGCAAAGGTTCTTGACTTTAGCCAAAGCTAAAGGAAAGGTTCTTTAACGCAGAACAGGTGAAAAAGACGAAGTTTAGAGTGTCAAGGATTTAAGACTTGAACCACTAGTTCCTAAACTCTTTTAAAAAATGTTTCGATCAATAATTTGCGTGAAAGTCGTATTTTTTAATTGTCATATGTATTTTTAAATTTTTAATTACAAATCCTTATATTGTATTTTGATTTATTTAATAAAAAATAATACTTTATGTTTTTCAACATTTATTAGTCAATGACCTCTAAGCCTTACGAACCTGATATTTCTTTAAATGTCTCAAGATTATAGACCCACTATTTTTTATTTTGTAACTTGAAACTAACCTTTTTTAATTACATATTTATCTTAGCTATCGTTAGATGCTGTTTTTGTATGCGCTAGGACATAACGAGCGATTTACAGTTACATACAAAATTGTTATGAATTGCTTTGTAGGCTCATGGAGGAATTTAGTGGAAATGCTTTTAGCTATTGGCACTTGGCTTTTGACCAATAGCCAACAGCCACCAATAGCCAACAGCCAAAGACCAACAACATTTCCACTAAATCCTTTCATGAGCCGCTTTGTGAAATGAAATAAATAAGTAGCTCTAAAATTTGTCGTTAGATTTTTTCTCAAAGAAATACTTTGCGACTTACTATATAGAAGTCACTGATAAGTCATTCAAAAATCATATCCATTTTTTTTGAGATTGTCGTATTAACTCGGTAATTTTAGCGTTCAATATGGATAAGCTCAGTAAAACAATAAGCTAGGCTTATTTGTAGTATAGAAGTTGTTTAGAATTAATAAATTAAAATATATGAGCGTCTTTTTATCCGAAATGTCGGATCACCATATTTCAGCTATTTTTGAATCGGACTGGCCTACCAGCAATAGCTAAGGCTATTCCCTGGAACGCCAGTCCGATCAAAATGAGCTTTATCTGGACTAAAAATACATCTCATATATAAATAATTTCTCAATTCTAAACAACTTCATAGTAAAACACATTATATCAATTAAAAACATTTAAACTTTATGAATTCAACTGTCACTCCAATCCTCAATAAATATTGCAATGATTTGTTTGCTTACTCTAGATACATCACCAGAGAAGTAAAAATCGGAGACATTGCAATGGGAGCTAATAATCCTATTCGTATTCAGTCAATGACCACTACAGACTCAATGGATACGATTGGTACAGTTGAACAGAGTATCCGTATTTTTGAGGCGGGTGGCGAATACGTGCGTATTACGGCTCCAAGCATCAAAGAAGCTGAAAACCTCGCTGCAATTAAAAAAGAGTTAAAAACAAGAGGTTATGACATTCCTTTGATTGCTGACATTCATTTTACACCCAATGCGGCTGAAATTGCTGCTAGAATCGTTGAAAAAGTGAGGGTGAATCCTGGAAATTATGCAGATAAGAAAAAATTTCAACTAATAGAATACAGTGATGCACAATATGAGGAGGAAATTGAGCGCATAAGAAAGCGTTTTTCTCCTTTAGTCAGAATTTGCAAAGAAGAGGGAACCGCTATGCGAATCGGAACCAATCATGGCTCTCTTTCTGATCGTATAATGAGTAGATACGGAGATACGCCAATTGGCATGGTGGAGTCCGCTTTGGAATTTGTAAGAATTTGTGAGGACTTAAACTATTACAACTTGGTTTTGTCCATGAAAGCAAGTAATCCGCAAGTAATGGTGCAAGCCTATCGCTTGCTGATGCATCAAATGGCGGAAGAAAACATGAACTATCCGATTCATTTGGGTGTGACAGAAGCAGGAGATGGCGTTGATGGTCGTGTAAAATCTGCTATGGGAATTGGTGCATTGTTGGAAGATGGGATAGGGGATACAGTTAGAGTTTCGTTGACGGAGGCTCCCGAAGTCGAATGCCCTGTTGCGATTGATTTGGTTAATAGGTATAAATATAGAGCCAACCATAAAGAGATTAAGCAGACGGTTGACTCAATGTTTGATCCTTTCTCCTATAATAAGAGAAAAACCAGTGCCGTTTCTAAAATTGGTGCAAATAATGTGCCTGTGGTCATTGTTGATTTTTCCAAAATAGGTTTAGAAAGTCCTGAGATGTTAAATGCTGTTGGCTATACTTATTCAGAAGAATTGGATAAATGGAATATTTCGGATCAAGCAGTTGATTACATATATGTGGAGAATCCAACATTATCTTTTCAAATTCCTGGGACTTTGCAAATGATTACACCTTATAAGACTTGGAGAGATTTGGAATTGAAAGACACAAGCGTTTTTCCATTATTCGATAAAGAGTCCTTTCTATGGAAAGTTACAAAATCTGAAACTTTGAATTTTGTTTCTATTTTCACGGAAGAGTTAGACGACGATTTTATTAATGAAATAAGCCACGATAAAACGGTTGTATTAATCATAAAAAGTGAAAATGAACATTGGCTTGCAGATGTTAGAAATAGTTTTTTCAAATTAAAGAAAGCGAACATTGATTTTCCTGTTATTTTAGAAAAAGATTTCTCTGGATATACATCAAATGAAAGCATGCTATATAGTGCCACCGATTTTGGCGGTCTATTAATTGACGGATTTGCGGATGGCTTGTTTATGAAATCTAGTATGGACGTGCAACATATGAACGAAACGGTTTTTTCCATCCTTCAAGCCAGTCGAACAAGAATTTCAAAAACAGAGTATATATCATGCCCATCTTGCGGTAGAACATTGTTTGATTTAGAAGAAACAACAGCAATGATCAGAAACCGAACGCACCATCTAAAGGGTGTAAAAATAGGCATCATGGGATGCATCGTAAATGGACCAGGTGAAATGGCAGATGCTGATTATGGATATGTGGGAAGTGGGGTCGGAAAAATCACCTTATACCGTGGACAAACGGTTGTTAAAAAAAATATTCCATCGGAAAATGCCGTTGATGAATTAATTGAAATCATTAGGAGTGATGGCAATTGGATTGAAATCAACGATAAATAACTTATACTTTTTATTCATATTAAAAATGTGGATAACTCCGTTTCATGACATTGTAACTTCCCTGAAACCTACCCGTAAAACTTAATCAAATAAACATTCTCATTGTTTCTTTTGAAAAACTTAACCCCCAGAACGATCCCCTCCAAGTATGCTAAAGCATCTTTGTGTGTTTGTACTTTGCGGATAGTAGTTAAGATATAATATAAAGAAACTTATGATGGGGAAACAGTGCGGCCAAGTAACGGAGGGGAGCTTCTGAGTTAGAGATAACAAGGGGGTTTATTTGGTTGCCTGTTTATTTTACCACACTTCACGGACTCTCTCACTCTTTATAATTTCCACTAAACTTGATGAATTTTGCCGTGTTATGTTATTAATGCAAGAATGCTTGAATGCGAGAATGCATGAATGATTTTTCTTTTAGGCTTTCCCTAAACTTCACAATTTCCACTTAATTTACTTAGAATTTTAATGCAAGAATGCTTTAATGCAAGAATGCATAAATGATTTTTCTTTTAGGCTTTCCCTAAACTTCATAATTTCCACTGGACTTACTTGGTAATGCTTCAATGTTATAATGCTTCAATGATTCAATTATTGTTGTTAATTAATCTATTTGCATAACTACGCAGAAAATAAATCCACGTTTGAAAATCTGTTTCATCCGCGTTCCAAAAACGGAACATGTCTAATGAAAACCAAGTTATCATTTCTTTTCACCACGGAGTAAATAATGCCGCATTATTAAAATATTATGATATTAAAAAACCGTGGAAATAGCATCAGCCAATATTGAATCATTAAAGCATTAAAGCATTGAATCATTTTTTTTCGGACGGCGAGTGTCATTTCCAATCAAGTCGTCTCCCCGCTGTCCGCTGCAATGTATTGCATTCATTGGAACGGGTTTGGTCGTTGGGGGGAGACGCGATGAATCGTGTCTGTACGGATTGCTTCGTGGCAAATTTTTTCCCAATTATCTGTTCCAATAAATACAATACATTTCCACTCGCATCGGGCGTAGTTTCGCAGATTTTGGTGCGCTGTCGGTGGGTTTGACTTCCGCGCTTCCCTTGCTTTTTTTTTGGATTGGTGCTACCAAAAGGATATCAAGGCAACTGCTCCTGAATAATATAATTCGTAGAAGTACTACTATTCCCAGAATTCGTCAGAACATTGAAAAATATCAAATTTGGTTCGTTATCTGCTCCTTGGTAAATGATTTCTCCATCTAAATTTATATCAGAAGCATAGTATCCTTCGTGAATAAAATTACTATTGGTTCCAGTGTTGTTTGGTGCTAATAAAACATCAAAAAATACATTGTTGGGATCGTTATTTGCGCCTTGGAAAATAATTTCTGTGTCGGAATTGCTGTTTCCTGCCCAAAGTCCCATTTTTGTACCAATTAAGTTTTTCTGAGCATTTAGCCCCCAAGTGCTAGTCGTGGAGGTTTGGAAATCTACAACGGTTTCGCTACCGATGGCAATGGATTGATTGGTCATTACACCTAAGTGATTTCTATGACGAAGTGCCACATAATATTCATCTGCTGGAATGGGAAAATTAACAGAGCTTATTCCATCAACATCCACAACATCGCCATCTCTTTGGATCAATGCGGCGCGACTTGCGACTATTTGAGACGAATTTGTTTTTGATCGCAACTCCAATAATACCCAATCAACAATTGCATTTGTTCCTGTTTGGTTTAATACGGCTTGTGTTGTTTGTTCACTACCGTTGTGTTGAAAAATGGGAATTGCATTGTAAGGTTCCTTTAATGGAATAAATCCTTTTTGCCTTAAATCATCGTTCATAAGATTTTGTGTGCTGTTATACGGTCCCTGTAAATTTCCTTTTACATTTAGAGTGATATTAGTAGAATTATTATCAATGATATTTACCGTGTAATCTTCCACTTCACCAAAGTACGAGTTACAAGGATCTGCCACGCCATCATATACATTTCTAACTCTTAAAACTGTCGATCCTAATTTTGCATTTAGAGGTATTGTAAATGAAGCAATTGAATGATGATTGCCGTCAAAAGCTGGCATGTTAAGTGTCTCATTAGCATCATCAAAATCAATATCCTGATTGTAATCTATCCAAGCGTGAGGGATGTCTGGTGGAAATGCATAATTTAATCCAAGAGTTAAAATGTATGTTTGCCCTCTTTCTAAATCGGTGCTTAAATTTGTAAAATCACTGTAGGAGGTTTTTGTTGAGGAATTTTGTATGGTATTTAATTCCACAAAATCAATCCAGTCTCCACCTGTGCCTGAAGCACCAGAGGCAGTACAATATTCATCGCAAAAATCAGGTGAACCATCTCCATTTAAATCCACATTGTCATCTCCACCTGGACAAATATCGAAACCGTCACAAACGCCATCTCCATCGCTATCTGTTGGATTATCAGTTAAGCAGTCATTAATTGGTAAGGTTGCTTGTAAAATTCCTCGACCGTGTGTTCCAACTCTTATTAATTGACTTGATTTTTGAATTTCAATATCTGTAATGTAAGTATTTGGAAAATTACCGTATTCCTCCCAATCTGTCATTGTATCATCTCTGTAAAATATGCCTTCATCTGTTCCCACAAAAATACTTCCTGAAATTTCACCATAAAGCTCTATTGCGGTACAAGGTACATTGGGTAACGAACCAGAAATATTCACCCAGTTAGCTCCTGCATCCGTTGATTTAAAAACCTTTTCTCCAGCTTGAAATCCTGCAACCACAATATAAATTGTATTCATATCATTTAAATCAACAGCCAGCTCTTGCACATTTTCAGTAACAGGCAAACTTTGTTGAGTCCAACCATTATTATTAGTATTTTTGACATAAAGAATGGTATTGGTTTGACCATTTCCAAACATATCTCCAGTACCAGTTCCGAAATTTTCTAATGCATAAATTCTATTTGAATTAGAAGGGGCAATTGCAAGAAAGTCGATGTTGCTTCCACCAGCAATTTGTCCACTAATATCCGTCCAATTGTTCCCTTGGTTATTTGATTCATAGACTCGATCATATCCAGCAACGATGCGATTTGGATTGCTTGGATCCAAAATAAAAGGCGTAACCCATTCTCCCGTTCCTGCCTCTCCGTTGGGAATGTTTAGTGAAATATCGACTCCAGAACCGTTAATATATCTAAAAATATTTCCATTTTGTATAGCATTGTATCTAATATTTTCATCGGTCGGATCAATTGCCTGCATCATTCCATCTGCTGTTGGGGCAGCCATTCTCCAAACGCCATTTGCTTCTCGAAAAACATTGCCATTGTCCTGCGAACCTCCCGACATCACAACTGGATTACTTTGGGCTGTGGCAATGTCAAAATACTGAGTAATGACCAAACCATTGGACAAGTTGGTGAATTGATTGTTGCTTACATTAAGGATATAAATGCCACCATCATTACAGATATAAATGCGATCATTTTGTAAAGGATTAACAAAGGCATTTCTTTGATCTACGTGAATTAATGGGAGATTACTATTTCCCAACCAATAACTTATTTGGCTGTAGTTTGAATCGTCATTTGACGACCAGTGCATATCAAAATTTCCAGCGTAAAATTGGTTTTCATTCATTGGTGAAAACATAACAATTCCAGCTGCATTATTTATTCTACTTAAATCAGAAGTAGTAGTGAAACTCTCTCCACTATTTTGAGATTTGTGTAAAATATTATTGTGACTGATGTATATTTTTTCTGGATTTAAATTAGTTGTTGCAATTCTCATATACGTGTTACTGCCAAAGTTATTTTTTTCTACAAAACTTAGCCCTCCGTTGGTGCTTTTGTGAAAGGTGCCATTGTCTCTATTTACGTAATAAACTATATTAGAATTGTTTGGCTTAAATTTTACATCAGTAATGGTTCCATCTGCAAGCTTGTTGATAGTTGAAAACCCATTTGAGGTTAAATACAATCCATCACTTGATCCGACAAACATTTTACTTGGATTGGTTGGATCGGCAACCATCCAATAAATTTGTATTTGGTCGGCAAAATCAAAACTTAGTGCAGTAGGATTCCAATTTTGCCCTCCGTCGATTGATTTGTAAACACCAATGCCACCAGGTCCATACCAAACTCTATCACTAATAGAAATGTAAATCGTATTTGGGTTGTCTTGGTCAACGACTATGCTACTTACAGCTAAATAGGGTAGTTCGTCACCCAACGGTACATACGTTTGCCCTCCGTCGCTGGTTTTCCAAATACCTCCAATAGCGGCTCCTACGTAAAATATATTGGGATCGGTTGGGTGAAATGCAATGGCATTTGTTCTTCCCAATCCAATCTGAACACCCAAGTCTTGATCGTAAGAAATATTTTCCCATTGAACATTGCTGTAATCTCCTGCCGCTTTTAACCCATTTGTATTTTGTTTATTTTTTCGTTTATGCTCACTTAAATCAGCCAAATTTCCATTTTCATCAAGCCTATTTTTCCAAAATGACTGCCAACGCATAAATTTGACATACTCACCATCTCTAAACTCTCCAAGAGATAGTTGCTGTTTGCTTTTTGTTGGATATTTTTTAGTAAAATATTGCTCTCCTTCTTCTATGATTTCTTTGAAATTTTTCTTTGAATTTTCTTTTAATATAGTCTTAAATGACTGTTGCCCAGACAATAGAAATGGGATCACTAAAAGGCATAAGTATATCAGGTTTTTCATAAATAGCTTTAAGCATTACTAAGATCACAAGGTGGAAAACTTATGATTTATACAAAAATAGGGAAAGTGAATGTGGTGGAATACTAGAAAGACGTAAGCAATGTGTAGGATGTTTCGCAAATATACATTATAGTTTCATATAATACAAATATTGATTATTGAAGTTTTGCTTGTTAAGATTTTTAGGACGGTGAGTATCATTTCCAATTTAAGAGTCTCCCCGCTGTCCGCTACAATGCATTTATGTGTGCCTGCAAAGTGTGTGGGCAACCGCAAGGGTTTGCCCCTACAGGCACACATAAATACATTTCCACTCGCATCGGGCGTATTTTCGCATATTTAGGTTCTTTGTCGCAATGTTCATCCTCCGCGCTTCCCTTGCTTTTTTCTACTTGGCATTCCCTAAGTGAAACTTTACAGCTCAATTTTTTGTTTTGTAAATGATTATCTATTAGTTCAAATTGGATTTTAAAATAACAACAATGCTGGACAACATTAACGACAGGTTAGTTGAAATTAGAAAAAAGAAAAACCATATTGAGCACTTGAATTCAACTTTAGAGGAGTTAAAAGAGAAGAGTAGCACCAAGAAGTTGTTACGGAAAAAGATGAAATATACTCATGAGGAAGCATTTATAGATTATCAAAAAATAAATAGTTTTACATTAACATCAATTTATTATACAATCCTTGGCAAGAAAAAGGAAAAGCTAAATAAAGACAAACAGAAATATTTATCGGCTAAACTAAATTTAGAGCGATTAGAGGAGGAGTTAGAACTGATAAAAAATCAATTTGATGAAACGCAGTTAGAAATCAGCAAATCACAGAATAATGTAGAGCCTGAATACCAAGAAGTGCTTAAAGAAAAAGAGGAATATTTGCTTTTGAAGAATGAATTGGAGGGCAAAGAGTTAAAATCGGTTATAAATAAAATGCGTGAAATTGACTTAGAACTTGAGGTGTATAATGAGTCTTTAGAAATACTTAAACAAATAATAAAAGGTTTAAATCAAGTGTACTCAAAGCTAGAGTCAGCTAATAAATTTAAGGGAGGGTTCATAACAACAGCAATTAAGCATGCGAAGCAAGATGGTGCAAGGAAGCATTACAAAAGAGTTGAAAATGATATGTATAAATTTATGAAAAAGATAAAAACTGTAGACACATCAATTGGAGTAATAAAATCGATTGATATAGGAGAGTTATCAACGTTTGATGATCATTTTATTGATGCAATAAAATATGGTGATGTTGATAATAATAATGAATTTCTTTTTCGAAAGGAAGATGAGAAAACAATGAATGATGTACATTTTTTACGAAAAAGAATATTTAGGATAAAAGGAAAATTATTAGATAAAGTAAAACTGAAACAAAATGATAAAGAAAATTTAAACTTAGAAAGAATTAAATTGCTACTATAATTATAAAGCTTTTCGCAAGCCTCCAAAAGCAAGGGAAGCGCGGAGGATAAACTTAACGACAGCGCAGCTAAATACGCAACTCCTAAATGGCCCTGAAAATATGAATTTTGCATAAGAAATTTAAAAAAAATTATTATTTTTGCTATAATTGTATTCTATGAACTTTTAAAATAGATAATAACTACTAGCAAGCAATATGAAAACCCAGCAATTACCCCAAAACCCCAACCTAATTAACCAAACCATTGGCATTTTTTTGCTTTTGCTTTGCATTATTACCTGTGATTCCAATACGGTTCAAGGTCAGAACTATGACTTTAAATTGGATTCAGTTGTTGCAAAGAAAAGTAGTTATGAAACATATAAAACATTTTATACTTATGATTTTGAAAAGGAAACTCAGAAGAATTTGACTTATGTTTGTGGACATGATGATGAGCCTGTTCTAAAACAAGCTACTTATTTTCACAACAATGGGCAATTATTAATTGATTCAATATATACTCACTATTTATTCATTGTCAAGTTGCATGTTATTGAACATGAATATATTGATGGTAAATTGAACTTATATAAAAGAAAAGTATTTAGCCCTCCTAGTAATTCAAATCCATATATTGATGAGGTTTCTGAATACAATGATGAGGGATATATTACAAAAGGAGTGGTAAATATCTACAATATAGAGGACAATACTTTAGAGTCAATTCATAAAAGATTTTATGAATATGATGAGATGGGGAATATCACTTTGCTCACAAAACAAATTGATGATTTAACTGGACAAATTTATAATGATACCACTCGGTCTATATTTGATGAAGAAAATCGTTTGATATATACATTGACTAAAAGTGATGATTTCAATGTTTCAGGATCGGTGGATAGAGAAGAAACAAATGAGTATGATGAATTTGGGAATTTGATTAGCAATCAGAAACTTTCAATATATTCTGAATCAGAAGATATTTGGTATTTGCAATATAGAAAAGAATTTTCCTATAACAGTGATCAACAATTGTTGAGTGAATTTAATTATGAAAGAAACCTGATATATAATGAGGAATGGGAAATATATAGAAGCATTGAAAATGAATACAATGATGTTGGAAAGTTGATTTTTAAAACTGAATATTTTGGTGGTGGAGATGGCGGGAATGAATATAAAAGAAAAACTGTATTTCATTATGAAGAAGGTTTGAATACCAAAAAAGATTATTTTTTTTGTTATGATGATGATTGTGAAAATTGGAAGTTTGAATCTTTTGCTTTGATTTATTACACAAATTTTAGCGAAGTTTCTGAGGTGATTCTATACACCAATGATTCACTTGAAGAAAATTTTATTAGTAAAGAAGAATATGTTTATGATATAAATAATATTGAAATAGGAGTACGTAAATATTCTTGGAGCAGTGATTTAAGTGATTGGGTGTTGTCGAATAGGGGAAGTGCAATTAAGGTAAATGACAATGTACTTAAAGAGCATGTTTATATGCCTTTTGGAATTGTAGACTTGATTTCAAATTACTATTTTAATACTTTCGATATATTTGAAATTTCTATGCCTACTTTTGGAATGCGTAGTAGCTTTCAATATTTAGATTCATTTAAATCATTATATCGAGTAGATCAATATGAACATAGAAATTTGCAAACTGCAAATTACTATTATAGCGATTATTCAGAGAACGGCGATAATTCGGATAGTGACCGTCCTGGGCATGTTTATCCCAATCCAACAAGCAATTTTATTACGATTGAATATCCCGATGATTGGAATGTTGCTGAAACTGCATCTTTTGAGCTATACGATTCTAATGGAAAAAAAATGTTGCTCAAAGACATTTCTAATAAAGAAACCATCAATCTTAGCAATGGTTTTTCAGGAAATTATATTTATCATTTAAATGCGAACGGTAAAAAAGTTGTTGGTAAAATAATGATAAAATAGAGTGATTGCTACTGAACTGTTATAATTCAGTGTAATAATAAAAATTAAATATAAAACAATGTTTATATACAAAGGAATGTTTCATACTCCATTTACATCACAATAAAATCATCAGATCAAATAAACCAGGAAAATATTTTAGAAAAATTACATCTTAATGATTATGAAATTATAATTAATGAAAAAAGAAGACATAATGATTGTGAAGAGGTTGGAAAACTTTTTATTTATGATGATTATGGGTGGATTCATATTATGGATGACTACCTATATACATTATGGCATAATAAAGAAATTAGAAACACTTTAGACAAACTTGGTAAAGAATTTGAAGTTTTTTATTTTTCAATTGGTGATTGTGATCAGTCCTTAGAATTCGTTTACTATAAAAATAAAAAACTAGTAAGGAAATTTATATTTGAAGACTCACATCATGAGGGTGGAGAAATTTTAGCTAATATTGGAACTCCCTTTGAATGCGAAAAAGGGTGCTTAAATTCTAAAATTAGCTTTAATGAGCCTAATGAAAAAGTAAAGCCGATAATGAAATTTATAGGAATAGGGCTTAGTTACAAAACAACAAAGATAAAATGTTATAAACAGAAAGAGAAAGGAGAAATCAAAATTTAGTTTTATTAATTTTTTAAAGAATGGTTAAAAAATAAATTACCTATTTTAGCAAAGAGATTTTTTGATAGACATTATCAAAAAATGTGACTGGTCCGACTTTCGGTAGCAGGGCTATGTTGAGGCTTTTTGATAATGTCTATCGGAAAATATCAAAGCTTAAATCGGGAAGTTATTCTTTGACCATTGCTAAAGTGAAATAAAACTAGACTTCAGAGACAAGTTTACCATTTCAATTTGAAAATCCCACTATTTTTCTTACTTTGTAACATTCATTATAACACCTGAATTGTACAAAAATATGAAACACATTGTTCCGCTGATTTTAGTGATTCTAAGTTTGGCAAATTTGGTGTCTCAAAATCACAATTATGCTGATTGGGAAGACCTTGATCTTGTATCCTCTGATTTTTTAGAAGAGATGAAATTGGCTGAAATACAACTGGGTGTCATTGTTAGAAATAGAACAAATTTTGAAACTAAAATAGGCGCAGCCATTGGCGGAGAAGCAAATTGGTGTCCTGTTTATGCGGAGAAAAAAACGCTTTGCGGTAAGTTAGATAAATTTGGATATTTTAATGGGACAAAAAAAGAGTTGGATTGGAATTTATATGTGATGCCAGACGACAATCATCAGCATATGATAGATCGTGCAATTAGTCATAGAGCGTCACTTTGGATGGAAGGTTTTAAAACAGGAGGAGCATTAGGACCGAAAGTTGAACCAGGTAAAAATTCATTGGTGTTTTGGTGGCCAGAAGGGGTGGGAAAATTTAATCCTAAAAAAAATAAAATTGTTTCGAGAGAGCAAATACAAGTGGAGGGAGAAATTACACCGAAAAAGAAAATTAGCACAAAAAATAACCCTTTTGAAATAGGTTTTGGAATACGAAATCCCATCTACGAAACAAAGAAAACGGATTTAAAAGTGGGCATGTATGGTCCTTTTGTAATTGAAAAAAGACACAATTACCGCCCAGAAATTCATCCTTGCGAAGCCATTTGGTGGGAAAAAGATGGTAAATTGCATTTGTTCAGCTCTCATGATGAGTCAGAAAGGTTTCAAATCAATCAGGAACCTATTTTGGATCACGAATGGAGAATTCCTTTTTGGATAAATGCAGCTACTCAAGCTATTCAATTTGAAGTTAGAGTGGTAGATGTTAAAAATCCTATTGGATCAAATGAAATTTATCAGGAGCGGTTGAAAAATTTAGGCGAATCAGTTGCTATTGTAGAGGTAGAAGGTCGTGAAAAAGCAAGTGTGCGTTTTGGTTCTTCCATAAATGAAGGTTTAAAAGGAATTGAAGAAATTTATTTTGATAATATTTATAAATTGGATGAGAAATCAAAAGATTTGGTGGGTGAATTGGTGATTATTATAAGTGCAGGCAGTAAAGATGGTTTGGGGGATTATGGGCAGATGCATTTAGAAGTGATTAAGGTTGTTAGTGATGAATAAGATATAAGTAAAGTGTTCTATAGACTTAGCCCTAAACATTGATAAGATCTCGTGTGCGAGTCCAACCCGATATTTTCACCGCTCCGCTTGAAAATTCTGAAATGACGATGTTGGGTTTTTCGCTTGAAAATTCGGGAATGACGGTCTTTCTTGTTTGTTTTGAACAAGCTTTCGTAATACAGATAAAACAACACTATGAAAATTACAGGAGTTGACGAGATAATTATTGATAGAATGGAAGGTGGTATTCCATTGATAAAAGCAAAAAATGAACGAGATGTTTATTTTGGTTTGGGAGTTTGTCACGGAACGGATCGGGCGATGCAATTGATGTTGATGAAAATTTTGGGAAGTGGAACGGCTTCAAAATACCTGGATGCAAGCGATGAAATGCTGGAAGTAGATCAGTTTTTACGACGGATGAATTGGAGCAACAATGTGAGTGTGGAGTTGGATAAATTAGATGAAAAAGAAAACGAATTATTGCAATCTTACTGCGATGGTGTAAATTCAATTTTTGCACAGAATATACCTTGGGAGTTTAAATATTTATTGGGTGTTAAGGGTTTTGTTTGGACTAAAAAAGACTGTCTACTAATAACCCGAATGGTTGGTTTTTTGACACTTGCTCAATCTCAGGGAGAAATAGAAAGGCTGTTTGTGGAAATGGTTCAACAAGGAATTAAAAGAGAATTTTTGGAAGAACTTTTTCCAAATATTTTGGATGATTATGACGAAACGATATTAAAGCAAATAAAATTAGGTGAAAAAATAGTTCCTGATGCAGTAAAATGGAATATTGGAGTAGCAGCATTTATGGCTTCTAATAATTGGGTGATTGCTGGAAATAAAACGGCTTCTGGTTTGCCTATTCTGGCATGTGATCCTCATTTAGAAATCAATAGGTTGCCTACTGTTTGGTATGAGACGGCCATAAAATTTAAGGAGAGTTACATACACGGAGCGACAATGCCAGGCGTGCCTTCAGTCGTTTTTGGTCGCAACAATCATTTGGCTTGGGGAGTGACCTATACTTTCATGGATGCTTCTGATTCTTGGATTGAAAAATGCAAAGATGGCAAATATTTAAAGGACGATAAATGGCATGATTTTAGGATTCGAGAGGAAGTCATTGAACGAAAAAAAGGCGACTCTATAAAGTTGGTTTTTTATGAAAATGAACATGGTGTTTTAGACGGTGATCCATCTCAAGAAGGCTATTACTTATGCTCTAAATGGAGTGGAGATAAGTCTGGAGCAAATTCAATAAAATCAGGTTTTGAATTGGGTAGGGGGATTAAAACCGTTAAAGAAGGCATGGCAATTGCTGGAAAAGTAGAAGGATCCTACTCTTGGGTTTTTTCGGATACTGATGGAAATATAGGTTTTCAAATGTCTGGTTTGATGCCTAAACGCAGAAAAGGTATAACTGGTTTTGTACCTGCACCTGGTTGGTTATCGGAAAATGATTGGCAAGGCTCTTGCGATTTTAAAGAATTGCCACGATCTTATAATCCACCTGAAGGATACATTGTTACTGCAAATAATGATTTGAATCACTTGGGAAAAGTAAGCCCCATAAATATGCCAATGGGCGACTTTCGAGCTAAACGAATAGAGCAACTTATTAAGAAAAGTGATAAGCACAAAGTAACTGATTCACAAAAAATACAGTACGATACTTATTCCTTACAAGCGGAGTTATTTATGCCGATTATAAAACCTTTGTTACCAGATTCTGACGTTGCAAAAGATTTGCTAAATTGGGATTTCTGTTATGATGTGGAATCCAAAGGTGCATTTATGTTTGAGATGGTTTATAGAAGCCTTTTTTACGAAGTATTTGGCGATGCTCTGGGTCAAGAATTAACAGAGTTTCTTCAAAATGAAACAAGCACATTTACAGATTTTTATCAAAAATTTGATGCTATTTTATTAGCGGAAAAATCTTTGTGGTTCCTTGGTAAAACAAGAGAAGAAATTTTTCAAAAAGCCATTGATACTGCTTTGAAAATTAATCCTCACAAATGGGGAGATGTAAATCAACTCACGCTTACACATTTATTATTAGGTGGTAAAATGCCAAAGTTTTTTGGTTTTGATATTGGTCCGTTTTCATTGCCAGGTGGTCGTGCAACCGTTCATCAAGGACAAATTTACAACAACGCAGGCAGGAAAACGAGTTTTGCTCCTTCCTTTAGATTGGTGACGGATATGGCAGAAAATGCATTGTATACCAATTTTATTGGTGGTGTTTCAGATAGAAGATTTTCTAAATGGTACAACAATGATTTTTTAAATTGGAAGAATGGTGTTTTTAGGAGGACGGAGTTTTAAAATTGTTTTTCACTATAGGATAAAGCGTAAATTGTTCATTGGCGGTTGTGATGATTTTTTCAGATCCAATTTTTAATCCTTGTGCATTTAAATTTTTATTTATTATTTTTTTATCAATTTTAGCATGCCATTCTGAATACCAATTTCTAACAATATAATTCTTTTGTGATTGATCTTTGAAAGATGCTGAATTTGTGATGTCTTGAAATGAAATTTTGCTATTTGGATTGTATTCATTGTAGTAATTTCCTAAATTTACAAAAACCTCAGAGCCGTATATTGTTCCTTCAAGATTAGGCGTTTGAAGAAGTGAGATGATGTCTTTTCTGAAATTGTCAAACTTCAAAGATTTGCAATAAATGGCATATTTACCTGTTGGAATCAAAACTGCAAAGCCAAATATTAAAAGTAAAAACTGTGCTTTGGCAAGCATTTTACTAGAAAATAAATATTTTAAAATAAACACAGAACAAACAGACGTAATGGGTGTAATAACTAAAAGATGCCTCGGATCTAAGCAAATTGGGTTGTAACTACTTAGCGAGATGGTCATAAAATTTATGCATAAAAAAAGAATAAGAATGGTCACTGAATAAAAGCCCAAGTCTTTGTTTTTTCTATTAAATAAAAAGGCAATTAAACCTATACAACCTATAGCAAATGGATAGATCAACCATTCATTGAGGAGAAACTGAGCGAAACCGTTGGTCCACCTATCCAGTAAATGCTCAAATCCCAAAAGATCGTAGGAGCAATCATTGACATATTTATTTGCATTGATGGCTTCAAACCTTTTAAAAGCACTGCCCGTGATAAAACGAATAATGGCAAAATATCCAAGCAATAAAACACCTGCAACCAAAGCTGCAATTTTCCAAAAATTGAGTTTTTTTGATAAAATATCTACAATGAAATAAAGTGCAATCAATGGCAAAATTAGTATTACAGTCCCCTTTGCGTTGAAGGCTAAAAAGAGAAATAAACCGCAAATTATTGGCAGAATATTAGATTTATAACCTTCAATTTTGTGTTTTATATAAGCATACCAAGCTCCAAAAACAAAAAAGCTGACGTAGATGTCGGGCATTATTTTATCAGCATAAAACAAATTCCATTTAAAAGAAAAGTAAAGGCAAATCGAAAGTAAAAAATAAAGTGGTTTTTCTTTGAAACAATGATAAAAAATGCCTAGAATTCCCAAGCTCAAAAACATAGCTGGCAACATAGATGCAAAATCATTTACACCAAAAATTAAATACATCAATGCCGTTGGAAAAAGTACAGTAAGTCTGTGTGTATAATGATCGTTCCAATCAAAAGTATTTTGCAAGCAGTCAAAGGACATTTTAGCGTAATACATGTCGTCGTATCCAAAATGACCATAGAAAAAGTAAAAATGGTTTATGAATAAGGCTATCGCCGTTAAAATAAATATGATTAGAGAAACTGGATACTTCACAGGGCGCGACGATTTTTGCTCTTACAAATATATATAGAACCTACCTAAATTCGTTCTTTCATGGTTTATTTTCTTAATACAGCCCTCAATGTCTGAGGTTTTCACCTTCAGGTGAAAAAAACTCGAAGGCAATCCAACGAAGAACAAACCCTAATAAAAATAAACCTTACTAGGAATAATTCCAACAGTAAAAGTATCCTCAATGGCAAAGGTTCTTGTGTTAATTTTATAGACTTCACCCTTTTGTTGAAAGTCTAATGCGTCGCAGATATATAGTTTTTCTTGTGAGAAACGTGTGTCAACACCTGCACCATAAATGCTTTCAAAGCCAGCTATTTTTTCATATAAAACAAGATTGTTTTGTTCTAAATTTAATTCAAAAACACCAGAAGTCATTAAGTAGATTTTTTCGTTAATTTCTAGAAGTAAATTGGTATAACTTCCAGCATCATTGGTTTCCCAAGTTTGCTCAATTTCTAAATTAGTTGGATTGATTTTGATTAATTTTCCAGATTTATCACCTAAATCACTATTAATAGAAAAAATTGCATCGTCAAAAATAATTATATCTGTAGTTTGGAAAGTTGTTTCGATTTCTTTAATAAGTGATCTATTATTTTTATCAAAAACAAAAATAGAATTTTGATCCCAATTGCTAATGAAAACATTGTCACCATAAACCAAAATTTTATCAAAACCACAATCGTAAACATTATCTTCATCACAACCCAATTCAACCCTGTTGTCGATGGTTTTGGTTTTTGTATTGATGATTGAAATTTCATTGTTAAATCCGTTTGTACACCAAAGCTCTTCGTCGCTAATTTGTGCCATATACCTCGGAGAATATAATCCTTCGATGGTCGCAATTGGTTGGAAGTCATCTCTGTTTATTACTTCAATCTTAGCCGAATTATTGACAACAATATATAATTCGTTTCGAAACTCAAAAATAGATTGCGCCACATCTCCAAGGCTTTTATTATCTTTTGCTTTGTAAATCCCATTAACAACAGTTCCGTTTTTTAGAATAATTGAAAGGGAGGCATTTCCCATATTAAATCCGCCTTCGTTCAACACAACCACGCCCTCAGAAATTTCCAATGTAGAAATCTCTATCGGATCGGGACTTTCATTTTTACATGAAAATAAAAATAATAAAAATAATATTAATAATGACTTATTCATGAATAGAGTATTTTAGAGATACAGCAAAATTAATTCCAGGCATTGGTCGCTGTGCAATGGTTTCATATTGTTTGTTAAATATATTATTCAACTCAAGACCAAAATCAATTTTTTGCTTTTTAATATTTACTAAATAATTAGCATTTAAATTCATCATCCAATAAGGGTTGAGTTGTGATAAGTTATCACTAGTTATAAACCGTTTTCCAACAATTTTATTTTGAAGATGTATTGATAGTTTTTCTAATAAAATAGATTGATTTACCGCAACTTGATGTAGTGGAATGTAAATCAACTGATGGCTGTCATTTTCTTTGTTAATGGATTTTGTATAACTATAAAGCACTTCTTGTTGAAGTGAAACTTTACTTCCAACCAAGAGATGTTTTAAACTCAATTCTAAGCCCGAATTTTGTACTTTACTAAGATTTTCTGGCGACCACAAACCTTCTGAATTTGGTGTCCATTGGATGTAGTTTTTTATTGTAGAATAATAAATATTTATGGATGGGATGAGTTTGTTTTTGTTGAAATCTACGGTTTGTTTAACGCCCAATGCAATATTATTTGTTTTTTCTGATTCTAAATCAAGATTTCCACCTTCTTGCCAATACAAATCATTAAGATTGGGATAGCGGTAAGATTTGCTGAGATTAAATGAAAGTTCCAACTTCTTTTTTCCTAAATGATTGTATACAAAATTGGGGCTAAATGCTTGCCAGTCTTTGTCAGAAACATACTCTTTTTGTAATGAAAGATAAAACTTATTGTATTGATTTAAGTGATAACTACTATTCAATCCAAGTAATACAGACGTTCGGTTTTGGATGGTTTCATAGCCATTGCTTTCCGCAGCATAAATTTTTGTACTTATAATTGGATTGATTGAAAATGAATTTTTATACCAAGTAAAACTTATTTCATTTGTGGTGGTTCGCAATTCACTAATCAAATCATTATAGTCAATTAATTCGTAAGAATAACCAGATTTAAATTCTAAAGAATGTGCTTTTTTTGTTCGTAAATATTTTAATAAAAGTCTATTGCTTTTATCCGTTTGATGGTTTTCAATAGGTGAATTTTGGGCGGATGCTGCATTGGAAATACCTCTATCCATATGACTGTTCCACAAACTAACGGATATTTTATTGCTTTGATTTATTTTCCAAACTAAAGACTGTATCAGATTTTGTTTTTTAAACTGACCATTTTTTAGAAAATATTTTCCGCTCTCATATTTAAAAGGATAATCATTTTCGGAACTTAGATAATTGACTTTTATCTGGTAATTTAATTTCTTTATAATGCTTGTATTTATTTTTCCACCAAATTCAAATAATCCGAAACTTCCTAATTTTAAAAGTACTTCTAAGCTATTTTTTTCAAAGTTTTGATTGGTTAAATTAAAATGAAAAGAACCACCCAAAGCAAAGCTAGAAAGGTTGTTTCTATATAAACTAAGGCTTGCTGATTCAATAAAGTAGTTTGGCAATAATGATAAATCCATTTGACCGTGAAGGCTGGAATTTAACAAAAAACCATCAACAAATACTTTGCTATGACTTGGATTGTTTCCCCTAACACTAATGGAAGTAATTCCGCCAGGAGTATATTCTTTTAAATACAAATTTTTCTGTTGAATCAACGCATTATTTAATAGACTACTTTTTTCAATTTTATCATTATTATTTTTGGGAAGGTTAGTGGTAACAGTTAATCCAGATAAATTTATAGTATCTATTTGTCCATTTATAAAATTTGAAATGAATAAACCAAGGAGTAGTAGGTAAACTTGCTTTTTCCAATAAATAATACTTAGAAAAGATCTCATAGTTTAATGAATTTCTCTGTTTGTTCTCCTTCATCACTAGTCATTCTGATAAAATAAAGACCTTTCGGCAAAAACTTTGTAATCGAAACAAGACTCTTGCTATCGACTTGCAGATAAATTATTTTACCAGATGCGTTTATAATGTCAATCTTGTAATTCGTATTTAATTGATAATTGGAAATTTGCAAAAGATCATTTCCTGATAAAATATTACTAGCCAAATCAAAATGATTTGATTCTGCATTTATAACCAACTTTGCCATGGCATAGCCATCTCCATATCCACCTTTATACTGAGCTTGTATATTTGTAAAAGCCAAACAATAAGTTAGTAAAACTATGATTATTGCGAATTTCATATCATATTCAATTATAACACAAAAGTAGTGATATTTTGTATATTGAACCAAAATAGTTGTACATTTGTATTGAAATTTGGTTGTCATAGAGAATATGTCTCTTATTTTAACATTAATAGGGAATCCAGTGAAAATCTGGAACAGTCCTCGCTGCTGTAAGCCTCATAAGAATTTTTGAATCCATCTACCACTGCTTTTGCGGGAAGGTCGTCAAAAAGGAGGTAAGTCAGAAGACCTGCCAGTTTTATTTTGCTGTTATTTAACCGCGAGTGAAGGTTAAAATAGCATATTTGTTATTTTAAAAGATACGAAATATTATGAGAAATTTGCACTTACTTTTAAGGAGTATGGTATTTTTGTGTGTTATTTATTCAATAAATGCACAAACAATCGACTTCGAAGATTTTCCTTTAGACAGTACAGGTGTCTATAATGGCGTTCCAGATGCCAACTCTTTCCCATCTGAGTTTGCCGTTTTTGAAAATACTTTTACAGATTCCTACTGGAGTGGTTTCGCTGTTTCATCCTTAACAGACACTGAGACTCCTGGCTTTGCCAATGACTTAAGCGTCTATGATTCTGGTGGAGCCTCTGGATCTAATTTTGTGGTTGGTTCTGTCTTTGGAACCTTAACAATAAATTTTACTAAAGAATTAAATATAGGTGAAATAAGCTTGAATAATGGAACTTATGCTGCTTTATCTATGCAAAATGGAGATCAATATGCTAAGAAATTTGGCGGTGATTCTGGTGATGATCCCGATTATTTTTTACTGAAAATAGCAGGTGTAAATGAAGTTGGAGATACTACTGGAATCGTTGATTTTTATCTTGCAGATTTTAGATTTGATGACAATACACAGGATTACATTGTTCAAGATTGGACAACTGTAGACCTTTCGTCTTTAGGTGCCGTTTCTCAATTAAAGTTTGCTTTGGAATCTTCTGATGTGGGAGAGTTTGGTATGAATACACCAGCTTATTTCTGTTTGGATGATATTGTGGCTTTAGAAAATGTTGGATTTGAGGAATATGATTTTGTTGAAATGAATGTTTATCCTCAACCTGCTTTAGATGTTTTAAACTTTACAATAGCTGAACCAATCAAGGCTTTGTTTATGGTGGATATGACTGGAAAAACTGTTTATGCAAATTATAATATTAATGCCAATGGTACTCAATTAGATGTTTCAAATCTTGCTACAGGAATTTATATCCTAAATGTTCAAACAGAGAGCGGTTTTGTTTCAAAATCTATTTATAAAAATTAAATTTCATTATATTTGAAATGCAATCGTAGAGAAAAGGAATGCTAGAGGAGACAAGGCATGCCTTGTCTCTACATTTGAAATTCCCAACATGCTTTAAGACAAAAATAAAGAAGCAAGGGAAGCGCGGAGGATGAACTTAACGACGGAGAGGCGAGATTAGCGAAAATACGCCCGATGCGAGCGGAAATGCCTTTATGCGTGCGTACGGGCAACCCTTGCGGTTGCCCCACACTTTGCAGGCACGCATAAAGGCATTGCAGCGGACAGCGGGGAGACAACTCAAACGGAGAGGATACTCGCCGTCCCCCAATCAATTTGAGGGCAGGCTCCCCAATCAATTTGAGGGCAGGCTCCCCAATCAATTTGAGGGCAGGCTCCCCAATCAAATTGAGGGCAGGCTCCCCAATCAAGTTGAGGGCAGGCTCCCCAATCAATTTGAGGGCAGGCTCCCAATCAAGTTGAGGGCAGGCTCCCCAATCAATTTGAGGGCAGGCTCCCCAATCAAGTTGAGGGCAGGTCTTAATTTTAATAAAAAATATTATTTGATTTTAATAAAAAAAATATTATCACTACTATTACTTTTATTTTGCATAATAATTACAAACGCGAATAACTTAGAAATTAATAACTTAGAATTAATTGATATAGAGTATTTAGTATTTGATTTATCTTGGGAAAATAGTTGGAATTTAGATTCAGAAGCACCAGCAAATCATGACGGTGTTTGGATTTTTGCTAAAATAAAAATCAATAATAATTGGGAGCATTTATTCCTTGATGCAAACGATATAGATTCTGAAACAACTAGCTCAAACTTGGAATTGATATTTACCGAAACTGGAACAGGTTTTTTAGCAAAATCTACGATTTTAGGTGCTAAAGATATTTACAAAGAACAAATACAAATTAAACTAAAAGATCCTTTAACTAGTCTAAATAATATTGAGATTCAAGTTTTTGGGATAGAAATGGTTTATATCAATCCAGGACCTTATTTTTTGGGTGATGCAGTTTCTCAAAATTCTTTTTACGATTCAAGCACGCAAGAATCTTATTTTGTGTTTGATGAAAGTGCAATTGAACAAGAAGACAGCTTGCGTTTTTTGGGAGGTGAATCATTGCTAACTTTACCCGATGAATTTCCAAAAGGAACGAAAGGATTTTATTGTATGAAGTACGAAATTGGCCAACAACAATTCGTTGATTTTATTAATACATTAACCTATAAGCAACAATTGGACAAAGTAAATATAGGCTTGGATGAGGAGATTGGCAAAAGGGTGATGAGCAAATTCAATCGCTGTGGAATTGTATTTTCAAAGAACAGTTTTTCTGAGAATAATCCTGCTCAATTTGCCTGCGATCTCAACGAAAACGGGCTGTTTAATGAGCCAGATGATGGGCAAAACATCGCCTGTAATTTTTTAAACGGAGCCAACGTACGTGCTTATTTGGACTGGGCAGCTTTGCGACCAATGACAGAATTGGAGTTTGAAAAAATAGCCCGTGGACCAGCTAATTCTTTTCCCAAAGAGTATGTTTGGGGGGATTCTTCCTTGTTTACAATAAAAAAATTATTAAATAAAGATCAAATAAATGAAACATTTAGTGATCCTTTACCATATAATAGAGGTGTTGCTAACTATAATTACAGTTCAATTTTAGGTCCTGTAAGATCTGGATTTGCTGCAAATGATGGTAGCGACAGAAAGTCGTCAGGTGCAGGTTATTTTGGTACAATGGAAATGACAGGGAATGTTTGGGAGTATTGTATTTCCACTGACAGTATTGGAAGTATGTTTCAAGGGAATTTAGGTGATGGAATGCTCGACGAATCTGGAAAATCAAATGAATCAACGTGGTCTAATGATGATAGTAAAGGCAACATACTTAGAGGAGGCGGATGGAATTCAGGAAACTTTGAAGGATTTAGTGATGGAGCAATTTCAGATAGATATTATTATCAATTTATAGTTGATAAAAAAAGAAATACAACTGGTGGAAGAGGCGTATTGTCATTCTAGTTTATTTTGTTTAGGAACTATCCCTTAACTTCACATCATAAAATCTATCCAGCACTTGAACTATGTAAATTAATTGTTTGAATTTTTGATTGGCTGAGTATGATAAAGCAACAATTTTTATTTTGGATTCTTTTTTTGTGTTTGCATATAAATGCAGAAGCTCAAAAAAAGCATGTTTTAGTAGAATCTTTGTCAGGTGCTTGGTGTGGATTTTGTCCAGACGCAAGCGTTTTAATGGATGAATTTGTTTCTCACAATGGCGTCATTCCGATTTCTATCCAAATTGCCGATATAATGGAAATTCCAGAAGGAAAAATCCTTTCCGATGAACACACTGGTGGCGGTGTGCCAGCCTTTTTTATTGATAGAAAAATGCATTCTAATACAGATTTTTTATCGTATGGGCTAGAGAGAGAGAATATTTTAGAAAGTCTATTACTTCAACTAAATGAAACACCAATCTGTGATGTTGCATTTACATCATTTTCTTACAATGCAACTACTAATCTATTAAGTGTTGGGCTAGAGGCAGTTTTTTTTGAAAATTACTCGCAAGGAAACCTCCGATTTAATTTATATGTACTAAGAAAAGAAGTTCAAAGTACAGACAATGATTATTATCAAGCTAATTTTTACAATTTTACAGAAGATCATGCGTATCAAAATGCTGGAAATCCTATAAAGGATTATATACACAATAATATTTTGGTTAAAATGTTAGGAGGTACTTGGGGAACGCCAAATAGTCTTCGAAGCTCAATGATTACCAAAGGTGAAAAATTAAAATTTACCTATTCATTTCCAGTAGATCCCAATTTTAAAATTAAAAACCTCAAGTTAGTCGGCTTAGTACAGCAGTATAGCGATGATATTAGCAACATCGAAATAATTAATTCCAATCAATTAGATTTTATGGACGGCTTAAATGGCAGTTTTTTAGATGATTCCAATGTCGGTATAAATACAATCGAAAATATTGATTTTTTATTGCTTTATCCCAACCCTGTAAACAACTTCCTAAACATTGCATTCAATAGCCTCGAAAGTCAAAAAGTAAAATTCCATTTAATAAATCAATTAGGTCAAACAATTGAAGTCTTTTCCAAGAGCGTAAATGCAGGAAGCAACAAGGAAGCAATAAAACTATCCAAGGATCTGGAATCAGGTATCTATTTCCTAAACATCGAAACTCAATCTGGAGCGATCATTTCTAGGAAAGTAATGATACATAATTAATGCGAGAATGCAAGAATGCGAGAATGCAAGAATGCGAGAATGCATGAATGCGAGAATGCGAGAATGTTTTCTGGGTGTTAATGCCACAATGATTCAGTATTTTCTTTTTGAAACGCTATGGTTAAATAATTCGTAATTTATTATCTTTTCGGTGAAATATTTTTTTTGACCATTCCGTTGCCTGATGCTCTAATTCATAGCCCTGAATTTTGATCGCTATTACGATTTAATAAGATTCCACAAACCTTAAATCTTTGATGTTCACAAATACTCGAAGGCGGACGGCGAGTATCATCTTTGATCCAGTTGACTCCCCGCTGTCCGCTGCAATGCATTTATGCGTTTCAGTATGGCGGGTAGATGCAAGGGTGTCCATACGCATAAATACATTTCCACTCGCATCGGGCGTATTTTCGCAAATTTAAGCCCTCCGTCGCTAAGTTCAACCTCCGCGCTTCCCTTTCTCTTTAATGCTTCAATGTTGCAATGCTATAATGCTTCAATGTTTTTTCTCTGTGAAATTCTGAGTGACTCTGTGGTGAAATGAAAATTAAGATTATAACCAGAAAAATATCTGGAAGCAAATACATTAAAAAATTGTGTCAACAGCATTAGTAATTATTCTCGCATTCTCGCATTCTCGCATTCATGCATTCTCGCATTAAACCACCAGCGCATCATTCAAATAATCAACCAGCGGCTTAGATTCTGTAAATAAATGAATCATTTTATCTGTAAAATCTTCTTTACAAATTTCTTTATCGGTAAAATTTTTAAATACGGAAAAATGTTTTAGTTTCAGGAGTTCGATGTTTTCGTGATCGACAGAATAACCACGAGGAGCTTTTTTTAGTTTACCATGATTATACAGTCCGCTAAAATTTTCTCGAAAGAAATTTGATCGAATAAACTCCTTTAATGGTTCTGGGTTGTAATCAATTTCTTGGCGTATTTTTGCCAAACTATCTGAATCGGGTCCCCATTTTCCGATACCAATACAAGACTGGTTAAAAGGAGAGAGGTGGAAATAATACTCTGAAAAAACCGACTTTTTACCACCTTTAGAAACAGTAATGGCAAAATAATCTTTGTAAGGCGGTAAATCTTTATTGAAACGGTTGTTTCTATTTATTCTATAAATTGCATTTTTAACCTCCAAACCATCTACAGAAGGATCAAAGACTGCTACTTTATCAATTAATTCCGCTGAATACTGTTTAAACCAATCTCTACATTTGTGGTATTCTTCACGGTTTTCATCCATCCAATTCTTATTATTGTTTTTGGATAATTTTTTCAAGAATTTTAGAATGGGTGTGAAATCTTTCAAGATGTTTTTTACAAAAAAAAGAAAAAACTCCGTCATTCCCAAATTTTCAAGGCGTAGCTGAAGAAAATATTGGGTTGGACTCGCACACGAGATATCATCAATGTTTATGGCTATCTGTAAATAGTCGTACTAAAACAAAAAAAGCCGAAGCAACATAGTTGCTTCGGCTTTAAATCATAACAGATTTTAAACGATACTAATTATCTCTTAGTAACTTTCAACTCTGTTCTTCTGTTCTTAGCTTTGTTAGCTGGAGTATCATTAGCAAATCTTGGTGCATCTGGACCAAAACCTTTTGTAGTCATATTTCTAGATGGAACACCTTGTCTTACTAAGAATGCTTTAACAGCATCGGCTCTTTTTTGTGATAAAGTTATATTAGAAGCTCTAGCTCCTACGTTGTCCGTATGACCTTGTAATTGAATCTGAACTTTTGGATTTGCTTTTAAAGCATCTGCAATTTCTCTTAATTGAGCTTGAGAGCTAGAAGCTAAGTTCGCTGATCCAGTATCAAAGGTAACTTTATCAAGTAAGAAAGATTTGCTGATATCACCTCTTGGATTTGAAATAGCAGTAGAGAATACTTTTTTGTTGAAAGTCATCATTTCTCCTAATTTCGCTCCAGCACCTTTTACAGCGTCAGCAGCACCGCCAACAACATCTTTAGCACCTTTTGTAACCGCACCAGCTGCATTTCCAACAGCGTTTCCAGCTTTATCAGCTGCGTTTTTAGTACCTTGTACAACATTACTAGCAGCATTTCCAGCTTTATCAGCAACATTTCCTGCTGCATTACCAACTTTGCCAGCTACATTTTTAGTTCCTTCAACAACATTTCCTGCTGCATTACCAACTTTATCAGCAGCATTTCCTGCTGCATTACCAACTTTATCAGCTGCATTTTTAGTAGCATCAACAGCACTACCAGCTACGTTTTTAGTACCTTCAACAACACTTCCTGCAACACCTTTAGTCGTATTAACAGCTTGTGTTCCGCACATTCTCCAAGCGAATAAAGCAATTGCAGCTATCAAAGCAATAGGAATAATCTTCATAAGAATGCTTCCACCTGATTTTGCAACTTCTGTTGTTCCGCTGGCAACTTTCCTACCAGCATCAACTGTTCCACCAGCAACTTTCCTACCAGCATCAACTGTTCCACCAGCAACTTTCCTACCAGCATCAACTGTTCCACCAGCAACTTTCTTACCAGCATCAACTGTTCCGCTAACAGCGCGTTTTCCAGTATCAACTGTATTACCAACAGCCTTTTTCGTACCAGCTGCTAATCCTCCAAGCCCTAATGACTCAAATAATCCAGCAGGAACTTTATCCTTGATGTAAGTTTGTTGGTTTTGAAGCAAACTAGCTACACCACCAGCATCAAGGTTGTCTTTTTTCGTGATTTTTCCAATCATTCCCATTGCCATAGGCAATAGTAAGCTCATAAGTGAAGAAGATGAACGGTTACCCATTCCAATAGCACTGGATATGACATCCATAATTCCGTTGGTTTTATTACCAAAAATAGCTTTGGTAAGTCCAGCACCACTATCCATAAATGAGTTTGTTTTGTCACCACCAGAGAGCAAGTCTCCTAGATTGTCAAACATACTTCCATCATATCCACCACCTTTGAGTAGGTCAAAAATTGTTGCAGGTCCACCTGTTTCCTTTGATTTGGACATTAAACCGCCCAAAATAGAAGGAAGCATCTTAGATACTGCATTCGATGTGTTGCTCTCTGATTCGTTGAGCAATCCGCCAATTTTTCCGATAACATTACCGGTTAATTGACCCTTTAATAAATCTAATAAATTAACTGACATAGCAAAAAAAACTTTAGGTTTAGAAAAAAATCTAAAAAATTTGTTCAACCTTTAGATGGGATAAAAGGAAAACGTTACAACTTGAGAATGAAATTTACGGCATGACGCCTTGTTTGTTGTAACATCTACCAAATTTATTGGTCGAAACATTAAAATTAATAAAGAATATTAAGAAAATGAAAATCAAGTGTTTAATTCTACTATTCATATGTATTTCTGTCAGTTTGGTTGGGCAAAATAAGCCTGTTGAGCTATCTGGGAAAATTAAGAGACTCTCAAAGAAGATTGGACAATTTAATGTGGTTATGGTAGGTCGCTATGCAATGTTCTTGGATGCATTGTATGTGGAGGCTAATAATGGGCTGATTTTCAACAATCAACCTGGATTGCAGAATGGAAACTCCCAAGTCCCTCGTGTTGCTGACCAAAATAGGCTTCAAATGGATTCTAAAATTTATAATGTGAGCTATAGAAGGTATAGAGCAGTGAGAAGTGAAAGAGAATTACAAGTGAGGAGATTCCGAGATTTGACAAGAAGCGCATCAACAGAGGAGTTACTGACTCTTTTAGACCATGAAAAAGCGGCTGTGAAGTGTTACGCTTTCTGGGCACTTGCAGAACAACATCATCCTCAATTATTTGATATTTTAAAGGAACATTATAATGATAATCAAAAAGTAGAGTTATTTAATGATCTGGACATTTCTGAGAAAACTATTTTTGAGTTTATGTTATTGGTTATGACAAAAGACAAATTGGACCCTTTTGTGCCAAAATTAACAGAAGAGCAGCATGAGGAAATCAACCAGATGATGCTTTTTGATAATGAAAATAGATCGGATACCAAAGTTGATTTACTTATTGATCTGCCAATGTCTGAAGAAAATTACAAATTGACAAGAAAATTTGCGACTCGAAACAATAGTGCCAAAGCAACTTTGAAGTTAGCAGAGTATAAAAAAGATGCCGATCTTAATTTAATATCTAATTTATTCGATCTAAAAGACCCTTATTATGGCTTGAAAGCAGCCAGAAATTTTCCAAGCGAAGATTTTTTTCCAGAATTAAAGAAGATTCATAAAGTGGAGGTCGTTAAAACAAACAAAATCATTGAGTTAGACCTTCTTATGTTGTATCAAGCTTTAGTGCAATTGGAGAATCCCCAAATACCAGAATTATTAAATCAATCATTGAATATTAGAAAAAATCAAATTCAGAAAGTACACGCAAGGTTTATTTGGTTGGCATTAAATAAATTTCCGAAAGATTCTCTAATGGATATTTATAATAATATATCACTTAAACCTGAAGAAAGGCGCAAAGTGTTGCGTTACAATTCTTATTAACATCTTATTGCTGTTGGGAAATGCTTTGACGGTTATATTTGTAAACCAAAGTATCAGTAATGCCTTCAATAAGGAGGTAAATTTGACCAAAATTTTCCAATTGGATAGGAGAAAGATTGTAAACTACTGTTTCATTTAGCTGTGCAGAGCAATTATCCTCATTATTATTGTGGTGAAGACTAATTTTTCTTGTTGGAAAATTACTTGAAGAATCAATGTTTTCATTTGCATACAATACAAAACTATGTTCAACACAACCTCCACCAAATACAATATCTAAACATAGGCAATCGCCAACGATTTGAAAGGAGTTGATTCCATAAGCATCAGATTCTGGTGATAATAAATTAGCATTGCTTTGAATTATAACATCACTTGCTGATAAACAAGTTTCGTCAATACTTACCTCATTTAATTGCAAATCCTTTTTCTGACAAGATGCACAAAATAGTAAACATATATATAGGTAAAAAACTGTCTTCTTCATTTCCTCATTTCTTTAAACTAATATCGGTAGTTGTTTGATTTTGGTTGCTTAGGAATGCTAAATAAATAAATTTACATTTTTAACAGGACCGCCTGCCGCTTCAATATTTAACGATATTCTACCGCACCGGCGTACCGGTCAAAAATACTCGCCTTAGCCCTGCTAGGACTCCGTTTTTTTTCCGAATGTCGGACCACTTAAATATCATCAAATCTCTTTGTTAAAAATTGTAAAGTTATTCTTTCAACATTCCTTAGTAGGCCTGTTAATTTTTGTGGGGCATCTCTTTACTCTTGGCATTTGTATTGAGACAAATAATTTAGCTAAAGATAGCAAAACTTTGTTTACATTAATCTCCAGATAACTTGGGTTTTTGTAAATATTTGAGTTGTAATAGGATAATCATACTTGCAAAGAAAACAAAAATCCCAATGGCACCAAATGCATATTTAATAGTGTACATATCTGAAATCCAACCAATTATTGGAGAAATTATAGCGAAAGAAAACCTTATTACCAATCCGCGAACAGATAGAACGGTTGCACGAAAACTAGGATTAGTCAAATTGTTGATAACATTTTTGAAATAAGGCTCTGCCAATCCTCTGAAAAAATTAATAGAAAATATAAAGCAGATTGCCCAAGCCGCTAAGAAGTATCCGCCCAAAATAAATGAAAAAGAGATGCCTACTGAAATAATAGCTGCAATCGTTAAAAATGATCTATTTTTCGTTATTCTATTCACAAACCAAGCTCCAAAACCCACCACAAATTGTAGTGCAGCCCAAAGATAACCATTGTATTCAATCGGTATTTCTACAGCTTTAAAATATTCTTGAGCAAACCACGCGGCTGTTAATGTTCCCAAACCCACAAGCCCAGAAAGAAGAATCATCCATCTTAAATGTGCATTTTTGAATGTATCAACCACAACAGTCAATAATTGCTGAATTTTATTGGTTGAATCCTTTTTTTCTGCTTCTTCGGGTTCAATGATAAAGCTTATGGCAATCAAACCTATTACTGACAAAACAACTTGTCCGTAATAGGGGAAATTTAAATTTATCATAGCCAAATAGGTTCCAATTATGGCTGCGGCACCTTCTGCAAAGTTTCCAGAAGCACTTATTTGACCTTCGTATTTTAAATAATCTTCTTTTCTATCCAATTGGTTTAGCGATTCATATAATAGAGCTGAATCAGTTCCAGAAACTAAACTAGAACTCATTGCTAAAATAATTTCTGCAAATATAAAAGGCAAAAATCCACCTGTAAAGGCGAATATGGAAAAACCCAATATGGCAAAAATAGCACTGGAAAGCAGTGTTTTTTTCCGTCCGATAATATCTGAAAAATAACCTGATGGAATTTCAAAAACAGCCAAGCAAACATTGAAAATTGATTGCAAGAACATGATTTCCATCATATCAAAACCATAATTATTAAAGTACAGGATGATCGTTGGCATGAATAATAACAGCCATCTTGAAATTTTAAAGAAAAATAGGATTGGGATATTTCTGGACAGAGAGGCGTTCATTAGAGAAGCTGGCTAATACCCAACTTTAGGGTTGGATTTCAATTAATAAAAGGGGAAATTCTGGTTTTACTGATAGAGATTTTTACTGTAAAACATTAAGAAGTTCAACTTTGACAATTCTGGTAACCTCTGCACGTTCACTTGCTCCTAGTTTTTCGCCTGTTTCGACTCTTCTCACAAGATGGGTTTGACATTTATCACAATAACCATCAATAATCACATCATTGGTAGTATTTAAAAAAAGTTTGAAATCCGTAATGGTAGAGGTGTGCGTACTTTTACAGGTATTGCAATAGGCACCTTGAAGTATTGGCACAAAATACTTGTAAGATTTGCCCATTATAAAGGCAACATCTTCTTTGGAGATTGGTATGTATTTTCCTTGATCTTTCACATCTTCAAGCAGTTTTCTTATATATAAAGTCGCGCAATACTAGCTTTTACGTCTTTCAGGGGGTTAAGTTAATTCTTAAAGATCAATTTATTATTTATAACTGTCAAATAATTTTTGTGGTAATGTTTAATTGCCCTTTACAAGTGATAAGTAAAGGATAGATTTCATCATTTTGTTAAACAAAAGTATCTACTTTTTTTGAATATTAGCTTTTATTTTTTCGACAAACTCTACACTTACATTAACAGCGGTCGCAATTTGTTCAGTGCTTAAAGTCTCTAGTTTTAATAAATTAGTTACAGTAAGTGTTTTTTCTCTTTCTCTCTTGTCGTCCCATGATTCACCATAAAGAGCTAAGTATAATTGGTTAAAATTCCATTGATTTTAAAATGTACATATCTTTTTTTTTTATAATCAAAATGTGGTTTCTTCTCATTCAATGTTCTATTACAAATTTTGAATATTAGCTTTTATTTTTTCGACAAATTCTTCACTTACATTAACAGCATTTGCAATTTGATCAGTGCTTAAAGTCTCTAGTTTTAATAAATTTGTTACAATAAGTGTTTTTTCTTCTTCTCTTTCTCTCTTGTCGTCCCATGATTCACCATAAAGAGCTAGGTGTAATTGGTTGGAAAATTCCATTGATTTTAAAATGTACATATCTTCTTTTTTATAATCAATATGTGGTTGCTTCTCGTTCAATGTTGTCTTACAAAGATATGTTCTTTCTGTGATGATAGCAATTTTACTTTTCAAGAAATCCTTACAGTACCGTTTTCAAAGTTTCCCAAATGGTTTCCATTACCAATTTATGACCTTCTGATGTAGGATGGATTCCATCGGGCTGATTCAATTCGCTTCGACCTGCAACTTTTTCTAAAACAAAAGGGATAAGCGGTAAACTAAATTCCTTGGCCAACTTGGTATAATTTTGACGAAATTTATCTGTAAAATCTTTTCCCATATTTGGTGGAGCTTCCATTCCAGCCAGAATGATTTTACATGATGGATATTTTGCTTGGACTTTTTCAATAATGCCTTTTAAGTTTTCGTAAGTATTTTGGGGATCCAATCCTCTCAATCCATCATTGCCGCCTAATTCTAGCAAAAAAACATCAATTTTTTGTTTTAGAATCCAATCCACTCTTCGCAATCCTCCAGCGGTTGTCTCACCACTTAATCCAGCATTGACAGATCGGTATTTCAAACCAAGAGAATCCATTTTACTTTGGATTAGGGCTGGGAAAGCTTGTTCTTCATCCAATCCATATCCAGCGGTGATGCTGTCTCCGAAAAACACGATTGTTTTTTTGTCGCTACTATTTTCCTTTGATTTGGTTGGACTTTTTGCAACCTCTTTTACATTTTTTGCTATTTTATCAGCAGCTTCAGAACTGCCACACTTAAAAAATGTTATAATCATCAATGAAAAAACGGTAATCTTAAAATATTGAATTAATTGCATTTATCTTTATTTCTTGAAATTATTAAACAGGGTTGAAATTATAAACTTATTCGCAAGATATGGCGTTATTGAATAAAAACGAAAAAATAGTTATAAGTTATGAACCGAACGTCGGACCGTATGAATTATGAATTCCAGTGTTAATGCGCAGTAATTTAACCACAATTTGCGATTTGATTGATTTAACAACTAGGCATAGTTTTGCACTGACAATCTTCGTGGTTGGTCTGAGCAACCCTTGCGGTTGCCCAGTGATTAGGAACGAATCCTTTTGGTTGCCAATAATAAAAAAAGAAAGGGAAGCGTGGAGGATGAACATAGCGACGGAGAACAAAAATAAGCGAAAATACGCCCGATGCGAGTGGAAATGTATGGAATGAATTGGAACAGATGATTGGGGAAAAACTACCAACAAAGCAATCCGTAGAGACGCGATTCATCGCGTCTCCACAGCGGACAGAAACCCGTTCCAATTCATTCCATACATTGCAGCGGACAGCGGGGAGACTACTTAACCGAAGATGATCCTCGCCGTCCCAATCAAGTTGAGGGCAGGCTCCCCAATCAAGTTGAGGGCAGGCTTAAAAAAGGTTGAAAGTTGAAGATTTAAAGTTGAACGTTATGAGTTTTAATGGTATTGCACAATTATTAATTTTGCGTCCAACTTGTGCCTTCAAAAGGATTTAATTACGAATTGAAAAATAGCAAACAAAAAAGAAATTATCCACATTATATGCAAGCAATAATCAAGGCTGAAAATTTACACAGAATATATAAATCAAATAAAAAAGAACTGACTGTTCTCAATCAAGTGAACTTTGAAGTGGAACAAGGAAGTGCCATTTCAATTGTCGGTCCTTCGGGAAGTGGGAAGACGACTTTGCTAGGACTTTGTGCGGGTTTGGATTTGCCCAGTTCAGGAAATATATTTTTGAATGGGAAAAATTTGGTTGGTTTATCTGAAGATGAACGGGCAATTCTTAGAAATAAATATGTGGGATTCATTTTTCAAAATTTCCAATTGTTACCAACTTTGACGGCTTTGGAAAATGTGATGATTCCTTTGGAACTTCAGGGAAAGCGAAATGTAAAAGCTGCTTCACAAAATTTATTGGATAGAGTTGGTTTGGGAGATCGTGGAAATCATTATCCTTCGCAACTTTCAGGAGGAGAGCAGCAAAGGGTTTCGCTTGCGAGGGCTTTTTCAAATGAACCATTGATTTTATTTGCCGATGAACCAACTGGAAATCTCGATGAAGGGACAGGGCAAATTGTGGAGGATCTTTTGTTTGAATTAAACAGAGAAAAAGGAACCACGCTGGTGGTGGTTACACACGACTTGGAACTTGCCGAAAAAACACAAAGAATTATTCGTCTTAAAGGGGGAAATTTAGTGGAAGATAGATTAACAAACCCTGTAAGTGTAAATGCCGAATGAATATAGCGTGGTTAGCAAAAATGGCTTGGAGAGACAGCCGTAAAAATCTATGGAAATTATTATTATTTGTATCCTCTATCATTATTGGAATCGCCGCACTAGTCGCGATTAATTCTTTTGATGACAATCTGAGAGAGAACATAGAAAATCAATCAAAAGAATTGTTGGGAGCGGACCTTGTTGTCAATTCCAATAAAGCTTTTACTGCTTTTCAGGATAGTATTATAAATACAATCAGTCCGATTAAAACGCTGGAATCAGATTTGATTTCAATGGCTTATTTTGAGAAATCTGGCGGGACGAGATTGACGAGAATTAGAGCCTTTGATGGAGACTTTCCTTATTATGGTAAAATTGTGACAGATCCGCCTGATGTTTCTCGGACCTATTATGAGGGCAGAAATGCTCTGTTGGACAAGACTTTGATGGTTCAATATAATTGTGAGATAGGCGATAAGGTGAAAGTTGGAGAAACCTCTTTTACCATCGTTGGGCAAATAAATAGTATTCCAGGTTCTTCTGCGTTTACTTCTGCCGCTGCTCCTACTGTGATGATTCCATTAAAATATTTAGCAGAAACAAATTTGGTTCAACCAGGGAGTAGAGTAGAGTATGCAAGATATTTTAAATTTGAACAAGAACCGACAGAGGCTGAATTAGAACAGCTTTCGAAAATATTGGATGATAATAGAATTCGATCACAAAACATTCAAGAAAGAAAAAGAAGAATTGGAAAAAGTTTTGAAAATGCCAATATATTTTTTAATTTAATTGCATTTATTGCTTTGCTTTTGGGATGCGTGGGTGTTGCAAGTGCGGTTCATGTTTATATGAAAAGCAAAGTAAAGACGGTTGCCGTTTTACGATGTTTGGGTGTTTCTGGAAAAGATGCTTTTATTATTTATCTGATCCAAATTACAATAATGGGAACAGTGGGAGCGATAATTGGGACGATACTTGGCTCATTGATCCAAAAACTTTTGCCAATTGTATTGCAAAACTTTTTGCCTGTGAAGGTTACGATGGCATTATCTCCGACTGCTATTCTTGAAGGGATTGTTACAGGAATTGTAGTTTCTGTGTTATTTGCACTCTTACCTTTGTTGGATATAAGAAAAATTTCACCATTAAAAACGCTGAGAGTTTCGGATGAAAATAAAGCATCAAAAGATCCATTGCGATGGTTGGTTTATGCCACTATTTTATTGGGAATTTTTGGATTTATGTTTTACCAAACAAAAGATTTTAGATCAGCTGCCATTTTTAGTGCATTTGTATTACTTTCCTTCTTAACATTGACTTTGGTTTCATTTATTATAATGTGGTCGGTTAAAAAGTTTGTTCCGAAAAACTGGAGTTTTGTTTTTAGGCAGGGTTTGTCCAACCTTTATCGTCCGAACAATCAAACATTGATTTTGATAACGAGTATTGGCTTGGGAACCGCGATGATTTCTATTTTATTTTTTATGCAAGGTTTGCTACTTGGTCAAGTTGAATTTGCAGGACGAGGCGAGCAACCCAATATGCTTTTGTACGATATTCAGGCGGATCAAGTGGAGGGAATTTTAGATATTTCAAAAGAGTTTGAAATGCCTATTTTGCAAAATGTGCCACTTGTTACGATGAAATTGGCAGAAATTAATGGCAGAACAGTCCAAGAAATTGCGAAAGACGAGGACCGAAAAGTTTCGAGAGGCGCATTGGGAAGAGAAGCGAGGGTTACATTTAGAGATACGTTGGTAAGTTCAGAAACGATTATTGACGGTTCGTATCATGCGGCAATTACGAATCCAGATGATACCGTTTTTATTTCCATTGCAAAAAGGTACCAGGAATTTATGCACGTGGATGTTGGCGATCAGTTGTTGTTTGATGTGCAAGGAACGCTTATTCCAACGGTGATTAAAAGTGTGAGAAAAGTCGATTGGACCAGTTTGCAATCCAACTTTTTCATCGTCTTTCCGACGGGTGTTTTAGAAGAAGCTCCGCAGCAAAGAATTGTGGTAACGAGAACACCGACGCCAGAAGTTTCAGCTCTTTTTCAGCGATCAGTTGTTGAAGATTTTCCGAACGTATCGGTGGTTGATCTCACATTGATATTAAAAACGGTGGAGGATATTTTGGGTAAAATTTCCTTTGTTATACAATTTATGGCATTCTTCAGTATATTGACAGGATTGTTGGTGCTGATAGGTTCAGTTATCATTAGTAAATTCCAAAGAATTCAGGAGAGTGTTTTATTGAGAACTTTAGGAAGTACCCGTAGGCAAATACTGTGGATTTATTTTGTGGAATATTTTGTATTGGGAAGCCTTGCGTCTTTATCTGGTATTTTATTATCATTGGGAGGCAGTTGGGCACTGGCAAAATTCATTTTTAAGTTAAATTTTACGACCAATTTATTACCAATATTAATTGTTTATTTGGGTGTGACTGGACTGACTGTTTTTATTGGAATGTTGAATAGTCGGGGGATTTTGAGTAGGCCGCCTCTGGAGGTTTTAAGGGAGAATGCTTAGGGTGGTGTAAGATTGTTAGTATTTAATTCACGTCATCAATTTTATAACATGATCATAGTCCAATAAATTTCTATTGTTTTCATTGTAGAGCCATTGCCATTTAAAGTTTAATATAACGATTTTTACCTTGGGATTTTCATCCCATTCTATTTCAAATCCTTTTTCTTTTAAAACATTTACAACTTTTTTTCCAACCTCTAATGTTACTTCATCATTTGAGTTGTCAACTTTTTGAAATGCAATAGTCAAACTTGGGTTTTTTGTGCAAATTGCTCCAGCAAGGTCTTGTTCGTGATAAAAGCAATAACCATCAGAAATTATATTATTTTCACGCAAACTTCTTTCTACTTCTACCACTTCATATTCTCCATCACTTGTAGTAAATCCAGCATTGTGTAAGGCGATAATATTGTTTTTACACAATTCGTCAAAAGCTTCAATTAATCTATCTGTGTCTGTAGGTTGCTCCCATTTTTTACTTTCAGCAACTAATTTGTTATGCTCTTTTTCAATGGTTTCAAAAGCCCATTCGTTGGAAATTTCTTCTTCAAATCTGTTGTCCTCAATCTCTTCAATTACGCTTTCTTTAATATCTTCTATTGAATGAAAGCCCATTCGAATTTGATTAAAAATGGATTCATAAATAAACTCTTCGTTCTCTGTCATTTTACAAATTTTCTTCCTTACGAAATGTCTTAGTTACTTCAATTAAGCCAACTATTTTAGTATTAAATTCTTCGAGATCTTCGGCTGGGACCCAAAGTTCATTGTGAATATGTCCACCAACATTCTCGACCTTGAATTTTTTAAGGTATTCAGTCTGAACAGCAAACTTAGTTACATAACCAACTCCGTATGCAGAAACATTCCAATCACGAGATATTTGAATCGCGTATTCTTCATTCATTACAGGATAAAATATTGGCTGTTCTGGTAATCTTGGTGGAAATTTTTTCCATCCAGATTGCTCTATCAAGTCAAGTTCCGCTTGATTTATAGGTCTAAATAAGTCTGTTGTTTCAATTGTTGCCATTTTTTTTAATGTTGTAACTCGTTATTTAGGTAGAACTTAGTTTTGTGTGAAATAGTTCCGAATTTGGATTGTTAAACTTAAGTTTCGCATGTCTAATGAATTTATATTCTAATTTTAAATGAAGCGTAGGCTAGTCAAAATGGGGTGGCGCGCGTAGGCATAGAGCAAGGAACCATTATTTTGACAAGAATTTTGCTTTGGTCCGACAATTCGGCTTTTTTTCGACTGAAAAAGTAAGAGACAAAATCACAAAAAACGACAAAATCTATTGATTACTAATGATTTATCAAGGCTGAAAAACCTGCGAAACTTGAGTTGTTAAATATCCAAATCCAATCTTCTGCCTCGCAAAAGATCCTAAGCTGCCTATCTGTAATTATATTCAAAGGAGAATCAAGTATTTATGCCCTTATCATAAAACTTTATCAAAAAATAGCAGTGTAAGTCCTGGTTTAAAACCCAACTTCATATTAATAGTAAACATAGGACTATCTTTTTCGTTACGAGTTTGAATGGCATTTGCACCATAAGCTTGTGCGAAGGCTGTGGTTTTGAGTTTAAGTGTGGTTGCAATTCCACGGCGGCGGTGGGATTGCAAAATTCTGGTGGTACCTATGTGGAGCAAATCTTCACGAACAGAGTTAGGCCACAGCGAACTCATCCCTACAAAATTATCGCCATCAACAGCCACAAAATGGGCATCTGCCATGAAGCCCTTATCCTTAAACATTTTTACATACTCATCAAATTCAATATGCTTGTATTCATTTGCATTGCGAATTTCCTTCTCAATGGTCGTATCCAAATCATAGAACTTTTGCATCCAATTGGAATCCTGTAACTTTAGTTTTTGTACGCTGACAATTTTAATACCTGATGCTGCTACTTTCTCCGAATGTCCAGCAAAAAGGTCGAAATCAAAGCCTGAGATGTCTAGCTCAGAATAACGTTTTGGTTTCTTGAAAGCCTTTCTGTTGGAATAATTCGATAAGCGAGACATGATCCTCTCGGATCTCAGTCTTCAATACGACTGGGTTTTTATCAGCCAAGTCTGTAACCATGTGAGTGTAAAGTGGTTCACCAAGTCCTTGGTCTTTAAACTCCTTGACAATGTGAATTTTGATGAAGTATTTCCCAGGCTCATTCGACACACTCCGCTTGTTTATAAATCCTAATGCAACAATCTGTTTGCTGTTTTTGGTTTCTATCTCTAAAATATAGCGTTGGTTTAGATATTTTGAGTTATGTTGACTGTCTTGTTGTTTCCAAAATTCTACAGTTGATTGATTTTTAGGCCAGTCTTGGTTGAATAATTTCACCATAGCCGAATAATCAAAATCAGTGGATTCAAATAGTCGTACTGTAAAGTTGACAGGGTCTATTTTCATTATTTTAATAGTCTTTTAATAAATAAAAAAAATGAGGATTTACAACTTTTATAGAGCAAGGGAAGCGCGGAAGCCGAACTCTGCGACAGCACAACCAAATTCGCAAAAATACGCCCGATGCGAGTGGAAATGTATGGAATGAATTGGAATGGATGATTAGGGCAAATTCGCAATGGAGCAATATGTGTACGGGCAACCCTTGCGGTTGCCCGAAGGACCGAAACTAGTTCCAGTTCATTCCATATATTGCAACAGACAGCGGGGAGACCTCTAGATCGAAGATGATCCTTGCCGTCCCGTCAATCATCAATCAATTTGAGGGCAGGCCTAATTAATTTTTAAATCCTCCAAAAAACGATAATGCCTCATTTTTATTTTTCTAAAATACTTTTTTTCAATGCGTTTGACTTCTTTTTCTGTAATACCTAATTTCATCAAATTGTATTGGAGGGAAGTGAAACCGTGTTCTTTTTCATTGATTTGTTGAAATAGTAAGTCGATGAATTCCAACATCTTTTCTTCTCCAATTTCATGCTCTATTCCAAGTAATTGGAATCCTCCGATATTGTATCTATGTAAGATACTGATTTCCTCAGGGTCTTTTATTTTTTTTAGTTTGACAAATCTGAAGTCGTTGCCCTGGATGGTTTTTACAAAGGGAATATAATTAGCTGTCCGAATGCGTTTTAGATTGTGATAGTCACTCCCAACTTTTCCATGTTTATTAAGCAAATATTTATAACTAAAATATTCAGCTCCTGATTCTAGAAAAAACCAATACAAATTGGATTTTGGTTTGTATACTTTTCCAAAATAATAATGCGCTATTTCGTGACTGAGGAAGATTTCTTTTTCAAATTCGTTGCGCTTTTCTTTTAATGTATTTACCATAACAGGCTCAGTCACAAACCCTTCCCAAGTGGGATTGTCAGTTGGGAGATTCGCCATAACAAGTTTGACATCATTTGGAGGATTTCCAGTTAACTGACCATAGAATTCTTTGACTTCTTTAATGATTTTTTCGTTTTCAATTTGCTCTTCTGACTTTACATTTATATATATCGCGTCTTCTGTTTCTTCCCATTTAATATTTCCAGCAATAAGCAAAATAGCATCGGTTGCTTCATCCTTGCTAAATGTTCCTGACTTTGCAATTGGCAGACCTTCACCAATAAAAACGCCAGCACATTCAGGGCAATCTATATCTAATTTATAGGTGTAATAAAATCGTAGGTTAATTGAGTTTTTAATGGGCTTGTCGATCAGAACTGGATACCATTTTGCTTGCTCAGCGGCTCTAAAGATTCCGCTATTGTAGGCAATCATTCCCTTATAGTCGTTCGTATTTATACCTGTCCTATCAACAAATTTACCAGAGGTTTCTATTTTTATTTTATCTGTTGCTTTTAATCCGCTCTCTTTGGCTATGGTATAGATAATGCAATCTGCACAATCTTCATTTGTTTTATCATATTTAACCGCAGTTCCATTTATACTAATTTGGTTGACTTCAATAATGTAATTCATAGCGAACGATATGCTTTTCTCTTTAGTTTGATATTCGCTAATTTCAAAATTACTATTAATCGTTCCTTCAGTCAAATTTAATTCAATTTGTCCTGTAAGGTGCGCTCCTTTTTCTAGACTCGCAAAGACAGAGATGCTGGTGAATAAGAGGAAAAAGAAACTAAGTGGGGTAATTCTCATTGTCTTGTTTTTGTGTTTTGCATTGTATGACTCATGCTTCTGAGTGTCATTATTGTCTAATACTGAGTATTTTATTTCTATACTTTGTAAAATTCACCATTTACGAACTTATAATCAGTTTGGAAGTCCTCTCTATCTCCGAAAGCAATAAGTGGAAGGATTCCATCTGTAGGAAAAGATGTATTTGGGAATTTGCCTTTTTCGTAATCCGTGATTCCTTTTGTGGCTAATCTAATCTCGTCTGAGTTCACTTTTTTACCTTCAAATTCAAGTTGATAGAAATCTAAAATTGACTGGTCTAATTTAAGGTCAAACCTTGAATCTGGATCATCTAAATCTTTATAAAGTTGTTGCATCTCTTTAGACACATTCTCGGGACAACTATCTTCGTCTCTGAAATCATTTAGCATTGAACAGATTAATTTTAAAAATGATGGATTATTTTTAAAAGTCCCCTTTTCTACTAAAATAAATACAGCGTATGAATAACCTACCTCTGCTTTTTCTTTCCATAGATTAGGAGCAGCTTGTACTACCGAACCAAATATAATTTCTCCACTACTTACTTTTGCAAGCCACTTGTCTTTTCCCATTAAAGGTGGATCAATACTCTTTGTTATTAAATCAGGGTTGCTGTCTAATTTTGTTAAAAAAGGTTTGAGTTTTCCTAAATCTGTTGGATTGGGAATATCGGAAATAGGAAAGTCTAAATCTTCAAAGCGAATTTGCTCTATTTCCTGAGCTTTTTGTTCTGCTTTTATTTTATCTTCTAAATATTGAGCAACATCACATCCTTGTGCTTCCAGTTCTTTCAATTGTTCATAGGTATAATCTTCTGGTTTAAATTCTGGTGAAAATTTTGAAAAGAATTTTATAAAAAAATTTGCAATACCCATGTTTGTCTATTTAAGTGTTATTTAGTAAAAAGCAATAAAGCTACTAATAAGAATGATAAATTCGATTGTTTTACTAATTTTTTTCTTCTAATTATCATTGAAATAGTAAAACTAATGTTTAGCTAGGATTACTTGCCACACTAAAGTTTTTGGATATTCAAGAAAAAATAAAATTGTATCTTTTTGGGAAGGGAGGCGCGGAGGATGAAATTAACGACAGCGTACCCAAATTAGCGAAACTACGCCCGATGCGAGTGGAAATGCATTTATGGGTGTATGATAGAGACTTGCGAGGTTTTAGAAACCTCGCAAGTCTCTATCATACACCCATAAATGCATTGCAACGGACAGCGGGGACACTACTCGTTCGGAGAAGATACTCGCCGTCCTAATTTAGAAAAGCTTCTAGGACTACTGAATAAAGTCATCAACTTAAATGGGAATTGATGTTTAATTTTCATATGTTTGCAGTTTGAATTTTTACAAACAAGTACTCCTTAAGGGATTGTTCCTAAATAACTGTCCATTTTGACCGAACGTCGGACCGAATACCTTTTGATTTTTTTCTACATTATATCCCTAACTTCAAACAAACAATATGAATTTACTTAAAAAACCTGCTACTTTATTCAGTCTTATTTTATTGATGGTATTTACACAGTCCTGTGGAACAGGTGCAGGTGCTGGTCAAGTTCAAGATGATGAATTATCTGCTTTTATGCTAGGAGGTATTTATTTTATTAATGGTTATGGAGGAACTGAAGGTGTTGACCAAATGTTAGAAGGTTATCTGACCAACAGTCAACTGGTTGATGGTTATAAAAGTATCTTAAAATTTCCCTTTGATGCTTCTCAAAAATCGGGTATTAAGAGTATGTTTAGTTCTATGTGGGATGTCAAAGACAAAGCCTCTCTTCTTGCATCAATTAAAGACCTTCAAACCAGAGAATATAAGCACAAATCTTGGGATTATGCAAGGATCGTCAACAATGCGTGTATGGGTGTAGGTGCTGAATATTTGACCAAAGACGAGGCATTGAAAGTCATCAACGAAACATTGCCTTTGGCACGTAAAGATTACAAAGATTGGGATTCTTATTTTGATGATTTCAATAAAGGTCGAATTGACTGGAATGACAAAGATCCGCAAGCAGCTGACTTTGAAAAACTTGCTAAAACGATTACAAAAGGGGATCGGTCTATCTACAAGATTTTGCCCTTGCATCCTGCGACTAGTGAGTAAGCTTATTTCTCACTAAGGAAAAAAGAGCCTTTATTTGGATAATTTAAAGTTAAACTTCATCTTTGAAATACTGATTAAATAAATCTGCTTTTTTGACCAGAATCGTTGAGAATTCGATTAAAATTAGGAGATTTGTTTTATTATCATTTCTTTGAGATAAACCAAGAATTGACCTATGATTCCGCCAGATAAAGTTGCTGCCATACATGATGCTGCACAGATTGAAAGTGTAGTGGGAGAGTACGTTAATTTGAAAAAACGTGGTTCTAATTTGCTTGGTTTGTGTCCATTTCACAATGAGAAAACGCCTTCTTTTAGCGTTTCGCCTACTAAGGGTATTTTTAAATGTTTTGGTTGTGGTAAGGCTGGAAATTCGACAAAGTTTATAATGGAGCATGAGCAATTGTCTTATCCAGAGGCATTGCGGTATTTGGCGAATAAGTACAACATCGAAATTGAGGAGATAAATACGGATGAAGCGCGGGCGGAAAAATTGTTTTTTGACAGCCTTCACATCATCAATGAATTTGCTCAACAACATTATACCAATAATTTATTAAATACGCCAGACGGTCAAAATATTGGTCTTTCTTATTTTAAAGAAAGAGGATTTAGAAATGATACGATTGAAAAATTTCAGTTGGGTTATAGTATGAATTCTTTTGATGATTTTTTAAAGGCTGCGAAAGCAAAAGGTTTTAAGCAAGAATATTTGTTAAAGCTTGGATTGGTGAGTCAAAAAAATGAGAGGATTTATGACTTTTTGCGTGGACGTGTGATGTTTCCCATTCATTCAATTTCGGGAAAAGTCATTGCATTTGCAGGTAGGACTTTGTTGTCTGATAAAAAAGTTCCGAAGTATGTAAATTCGCCTGAGTCGGAGGTTTACAACAAGAGTAAAGAATTGTATGGATTGTTTTTTGCTAAAAAATCTATAAGGGACAACGACAATTGTTTTTTGGTGGAAGGTTACACCGATGTTATTTCTTTGCATCAAGCAGGGATAGAAAATGTGGTTGCTTCTTCGGGAACTTCATTGACAACGGATCAGATTAGACGAATAAAAAGATTTACTTCAAATATTACGATTTTATACGATGGTGATGCGGCTGGACAACAAGCAGCACTTAGAGGAACGGATTTGATAATAGAAGCGGATATGAATGTTAAGGTGGTTATCCTTCCAGAAGGAGATGATCCAGATTCATTTATACAAAAATCGGGACAAAGTGGTTTCGAGAGTTACATTGAAGAAAGTGCAAAAGATTTCTTATTTTTTAAGACCAATCATTTACTAGAAAAAACTAAAAACGATCCTATCAAAAGGTCGGGATTGATAAAAGATGTGGTTTCTACGCTTGCTAAAATTCCAGATCCTATAAAAAGAGCGTTATATATAAGACAATGCAGTAAATTGTTAGATGTAAATGAAGCGATTATTGTCAATGCAACGAATAAAGAAAAATCACATGATTTTAAAAAATATGTAGATAAAAAGGAGCAGCAGCAAATACAGATAGATCAGTCCATTCCAGATCGTTATGATGAGGAAACCGCTTCTGCTGGTCCAAAGGGATCAAATCCCGATGATTCATTGGAAATGTTAGAGGAGAAATTGATACAAATATTGTTCAATTTTGGTCATTTAACGCTTAAAAATGGTGCATATGTTGCTCCATATATAATCAAACAATTGAAGCAATCAGATATTGTTTTTAAGAAAGAACTATTCCAAAGGGTTATAGATATTTATATAAAAAAATTGGGTGAAGGGGAAATTCCTGATGCTGATTTTTTCCAGAATGAAACGGGCAAAAAAGTGTCGGGTTTATATGCGCATTTGACTTTTGACAAATACGAATTGAGCGCAAACTGGGAGACAAAGCATCAAATATTTGTAACGACCATCGCGCAAAACTTTGAGGTGGAGGTAATTAATTTGGTTAATCGTTTTAAGCTCAAGCACTTAATGATGATGGTCAAAGAAAATCAGGACCGTATGAAAACAGAGAGAGATGAAGGCGAGTTAAGACGAATATTAAAGGTTCATCAACGTTTGTTGGGGATGCAAATGGAACTGGCGAAACTCTTGAATATTGTGGTTGTTAAATAAGCTTATCAAAATGAGAAATTTAATATTTTATCGTATTTAATGCTTTGAAATATGAAAATTCTCCCTATCTTGGGGAGAATTTAACACAAATAGCTAATTTCTATTGATTTAGAGTACATTAACTTGAAGATATTGTTGCAGGTGCTCCTCTAAAAAGAGTAAAAAAATTTAATTAGGTACTTATAATCGGAATTTCTAATTTGTGTTGTTACTTTAGATCAAGACCTTTTATAAAATTAGGGCAATAAAAAGCCTGGCATTTATGCCAGGCTTTTTCATTTGTGTGCCATACATGATGTTATACTATAGGGTGCAAGTCCCGAACGAGCCTATAAGGAAAGGAATCGTAGCCAAAGGCAAGGGTGTCTTCCGTGAGGAAGAATCTGAAGGAAGCCTTACAGCAAAG